>Ga0334883_1000499_pt1 | contig 69662 bp, 58 predicted proteins | sample GraSluR1_MG_6_FD_207230 | JGI IMG/M metagenome (GOLD analysis project Ga0334883, IMG submission 207230) | Sludge microbial communities from methane-producing bioreactor in Wageningen University, Netherlands - Granular Sludge_09_05-R1 | ecosystem: Engineered > Bioreactor > Anaerobic >... | reverse complement strand
TACGAAGCTGCATTGCAAGTGATCGGTATGCGGTAGAAACATAGCTGTGTACTCCGATTTTAATTTGATAGTATTGGTATATTATACCATATTTCATGCCTAGCGCCACCTTTTTTCAGGGGAGTCACAAGTTAGCTCTGGATATGTCGTTGACAGTTGGTAGGCGTAAGTAGTGTGCTGTGCTCGCACGTGATTATAATAAGAGTTATGAGGGTGTCAAATATTGACGGCTTGGACAGGGTGATTTTTACGCTATTGCGTTTTTTCAGTTCTTGTCAGAGCGTTCTATGTAACGTATAATAAAGGTAAGTATCAGTGTCATTGAGTTTAGGGCCTAGACTTGGCAGGTTTCAAGGTCTTGAGTCTATAACAGGTCGTTATTCACCGGTAAAATACTACCCCACCCAATTTGGGCGAAACCTGCCAGGTCTTAATTTAATGACATTGAGGTAAGCATCCCCATCGCGCATGGGGCGTCCAGATTGATCCATGACGGAGCGGATAGATGAACATATTGACCGATGCCATCCGGTTATTGACCCAGCCGCCAGGAGACCTGGTTTACTTTTTAGTGACGTTGTTCGCGTTGCAGCAGGCCTTCATCCAGGCGTTGCTGGCGCGCAAAGGGCCGCTGGCACAGCGTTGGGTCTGGGCGACAGGCAGTCTGCTGCTGGGGCGCGGTTTGCTCATCCTCTTGGGACTGTTGGGCATGAATGAGCTCCTCAACCTTGCTTGGATCATTCCCCCACTTGAACAGGCGCTCAACCTGGCCGGTATCTTGCTGGTGCTGTGGGCGCTGCTGGGCGCACGCCCTGCTCGCTGGCATACATGGCTCTTGGGCGTATTTCTGATTGCGCTCGCTGGTTACTACATCTACATCATGGTCACCTGGCCGGCACTGGAAACCGCTTACCACATTTTCCACGCCACACCGCTCGCCCGCTTGGGCGACTTGATCGCCATTGCCCTGTTACTGCTGGCGCTGGTGGCATTACTTACGCGCCCGCCGGAGTGGGAATGGGCCGCCGGAGTTTTTCTCTTCTGGTTGATCGGGCAACTCCTGCAACTAAGCCTGCCCGTCACAGACATGCACTTCGCTGTGTGGGGGCGGTTGACCGCGCTGGTTATCTTCCCGTTATTGGCGATTTGGGTGCAGCGGCAGCTAGTTAGCCCTGCGCAACCCACAACCCCTGCCCCGGCAGCCTTCGACGTAGAGCTGCTCGGCGATACTCTGCACGGCATCGAAGCCGCGCGCGAGCTCGAACCGGCGCTCATCGTGGCCTCTTCGCGGTTGGCGAAGTTGCTCGATGCCGAAATGTGCGCCATTGCGCTAACCGTAGACAAGGAACCCCTGCAATTGCGCGTGGTGGCTCTGCACCCGCCCACGGGCCTCCTCGAACCGCCCCTCATCAACTTGCCCACTTACTCCCCGCTGGCCGACGTTTGGCATAATAAGAGCCTGAGCGTGTTCCAGGGGGCTGGAACAGAATGGCTGGCTGATTTTTACGAACGTTTGGGGCTAGCCGGTAAAGGCCCGTTGGTAGCGTTGCCGTTGTTACAGAACGGTAATTATGTCGGGCTGTTACTGTTAGGGAATCCCGAAAGCGGGCGGCGTTGGGAATCAGCCAAAGTGGAGACTTGTCGCCTGGCGGCGATGCTGCTGGCGGGGGTGCTGGGCCGCACTCGCAAGACCGGCGGCGATTCTTTCCTGGGCAAGCTGCGCGAGCGGGAACCAGATGAAGACAAGCAACGCCTGACGCTCGAACTGGAACAGGCCCAGGCGCAGGTAAGCGCACTTGAAGATCGCTCCCTGGCGTTACAAGACCAACTCCAAACCCGTGACCGGGAAATCGTCAGTCTGAACCGTGAACTACACCAACAACAGCAGACGGAAAAACCCTCGGCAACCGAAATCCTGTTCTGGCAGACCGAAGTGCAGGAAATCGTTCGCGACCGCGAGATTCTGCTCGAAGATCGCGCCAAGATGGCGCAACAAATGGTGCAGATGAAGGGGCAAATGGATGCATTAGAGGATGACCGTTTGCAACTGCAAACGCGGGTCGCTGCATTACAGAGCGCGTTGGATACCGCTTCCCAGGCTGCCGAGGCGCAGTTGCCTCCTAGTACGGCTGTGGGCTTGTTGGTGGCTGATCGGGATGGGGTCATGACGATGGTAGACCCCTTGGCGCGACAAATCCTGCACTTGCCGCCGTTGGGGGCGGTGTTGGGGACATCCATTGCTCTGGCTCATGCTGACCCGGAGTGGGCGCAGTTGACACAGGCGCTTCTCAACCCCACGCCCCAGGCACCCCGGCGCGCCCATCTCACATTGAGCGATGCAAGCGGGCGGGCCATTGAGGCGGACCTGGTGGCTCTTATCGGCCATGATGGGCAGCGGGATGGGCTGGCGATCTCCGTGCGCACCGAAGAAAGCCAGGCCGAGCATCAAGAGGCCATTGCGGGGCTGGTCAACGAGTTCCGCACCCCCATGACCGCCCTTACTGGCTATACCGACCTGTTACTGGGCGAGCAACCGGGCATCCTTACCGAGATGCAACGGCAATTTCTGGAACGTATGAGGGCCAATGTGCAACAATTGGGGCAGTTGCTTAACGACCTGCTGCAACTTGCCTCGCCACGCACCGAGGAGGTGCTGTTAACCCCGCAGCCGATTGACCTGCTGGGTATCATTGAAGTGGCGATTGCAGAGCTGGGCGCGCGTTTCCACGAGCGGCGACTGGATGTGCGGATGGATTTTCCGCCGGGAGTGCCGCCTGTCCGCGCCGACCGCGATAGCCTCTACCAGATCATGGTGCGTCTGCTCTCCAATGCTGCGCAGTGTTCTCGCCCGAATTCGGAAGTGCGGGTGAGCGCGGTGCGCGAATCCGCCGGGGCAAAGGGCGAGGGTGACATCATTCGCATCTCGGTCAGCGATAGCGGCGGCGGCATTGCGACAGAGGATATCCCCAAAGTGTTCCGCCGGTACTACCGGGCCGGACAGCCGTTGATCGCCGGGATGGGTGAGACGGGCATCGGGCTGGCCGTTGCCAAGACGTTGGTGGAGAACAACGGCGGCCGCATCTGGGTAGAATCCAAGCCGGGCGAGGGAAGCGTGTTCAGCTTCATCCTGCCGGTGTATTGATTTTGGATTGGGGATTTTAGATTTTGGAGCTATTCATCCTTTGTCATTGCGAGCCGTCTGCGGCGAAGCAATCTCAACCACAAACGAGATTCACCATTTACAGACGAACGAATACCGTGCAAACACAAATCACGATGACAAATACAAATACAGTTACGAATATGAATGTCTTAAATAATCTTATTACACTTAATTTGAGATGTGCTATAAGTGTTTCTGGAGGCACTTTATGTTTGAAGTATTGAAAAAAGGGCTAATAATCGGCTGTATTCAAATATTTGCCTATATGGTTTTCACAATTATTACTCAAGTTGCTTGTTGTCCAGTGTGCCCATTGGTAATGTGTGTAGTGTCCAGTCTGGTTGCAGGATGGCTAACTGTTGAGTGGGTCAATACTACCCCTGAACGGGCTCTGTTGGATGGTGCTATAGTTGGTGCATTGACCGGCATGGGGTGTTTGATTGGAATGACCTTATCCAACCTCGGATACTTCTTATTAAGCCGAGTCCCCGGTTTTGAGAACCTGCTTATAATCGAATCTCCCACTGGAGATTTTGCACTTACTGGCTTTTTTCTAATTTTGATGTTTATAGGCGGCTCGTTGATTTTGGGAGGGGTCTTGCTCGTGTTAATGACAGCAATCACGGCAATAACTGCACGTTATCATGCGCTTACAAAAGCCTATCATCGCAATTCTCAACTACTGACAGAGAGTCAGTAAATCACAATTTTTTCGGTCTGGATCTGACGATCCCCTTAAATTATTCCATGATTTACTAAATCTGACTAACTACACTGTAAAATAAGTAATCAATAGAATTCACGACCAGAAACTTATCTTGCGACGCACTAACCTTTGAGCAATATAGATTTATAGAATTTTTCGTGCTAATTCGTGCAATTCGTGGCAAACTCTGGTATTACAAAAGGAGTCACAATGAACCCATCATCCCTCCCCCACTGGGACTTGACGACGATTTTCCCCAGCCTGGATGCGCCGGAGTTTGAGGCGGCGCTGGCAGCGGTAAGCGCGGACATCACCGCGTTGGTGGCATTATGCGATGCGGAAGGCATCATGCTGCGCGATACGCCGCCCGCGCTCGATACCGCGCTCGTCACGACGCTGGAGACCGTGCTGGAGCGCATCAATGCCGTGAGCGTGCAGGCGCATGTCGTAGCGGCGTACTTGCAGAACAGCATTGCGGTGGATTCGCGTAACGCGGCGGCGCAAACGCGCATGAGCACGCTCCAGCTGGAGCTGGTGCGCTTGCGCCAGCTCAACACCCGCCTGGTGGCCTGGCTCGGCGGCCTGGATGTGGAATGGCTCATCGCCCAATCGCCGGTGGCCGCCGCGCACGCCTACGCGCTGCGCAAAGCCAGCACCGAAGCGCAGCATCTCATGTCCCCCGCCGAGGAAGCGCTGGCGGCGGATCTTAATCTCACCGGCGGTAGCGCGTGGGCCAAGCTTTACAATAACTACAGCTCCCAAATCCAGACGCAGGTGGAGATCGAGGGTGTTTCACAGACGTTGCCCATGACCGCGCTCCGCAATCTGGCCTACCACGCCGACCGCGACCTGCGCCGCCGTGCCTACGAGGCGGAACTGACGGCCTGGGAAGCCCACGCGCTCCCCCTCGCCGCTGCGATGAACAGCATCAAGGGGCAGATGAACGCGCTCACGGCACGGCGCGGCTGGACGCCGCTGGATGTGGCGCTCTTCAACAACAACATTGACTATGAGACGCTGGAAGCGATGCTGGACACCGCCCGCGAGTATTTCCCGGTCTTCCGCCGCTATTTGCGTGCCAAAGCCCGCGCATTGGATGTAGAGCAGCTGGCCTGGTACGACTTGTTCGCGCCGCTGCCGGTCGGCTCGCGGGTGTGGGACTTCGAGCTGGCGCGGGACTTCATCCTGGAGCAGTTCGGTGCGTTCTCGCCCCGGATGGAGGGTCTGGCGGCGCGCGCCTTCGCCGAGCGGTGGATTGATGCCGAACCCCGCGACGGCAAGCGCGGCGGCGCGTTCTGCGCCTGGGCGCGTAAGGACGAGTCGCGTATTCTGGCGAACTTCACGCCCGCGTATGGCGGCGTCAACACGCTGGCGCACGAGCTGGGCCATGCCTACCACAACCTGGCGCGCTCCGGCTGTACCTACATTCAGCGTGATACGCCGATGACATTGGCGGAGACTGCGAGCAATTTCTGCGAGCTGCTGGTGCGCCAGGCCGCCCTGGAGCGCGCCGAACCCGCAGAACAGCTCGCCATCCTCGAATCATCGCTGCAACACGCCACCCAGACGGTGGTGGATATCACCAGCCGCTTCATCTTCGAGCGCGAGGTGTTCGCGCAGCGGCAACAGCGCGAGCTCAGCACGGAGGAATTGAACATGCTGATGCGCGACGCGCAGCTGGAGACCTACGGCGACGGCCTTGACGCCGACTACCTGCACCCGTACATGTGGGCGGTTAAACCGCATTATTACACCGTCACTTTCTACAACTTCCCGTACATGTTCGGGACGCTGTTCAGTCTGGGCCTCTTCGCGCGTTACCGGCAGACGCCGGAGGCATTCCTGGCCGATTACGACGCGCTGCTGGTCGCTACCGGCATGGATGACGCCGCGACATTGGCGGCGCGCTTCGATATGGATATTCGCAGCCCGGCGTTCTGGCGCGGCAGCCTCAATGTGCTGGCGGAAGAAGTTGCGCGTTTTGAGGGGTTGATAGGGTGATGCTGGACGATGGACGACAAGATGGTGATCTGTGGTTACAAGTAAACAGGCGGAAGATCATTAAATGAACCACAGTCCCTTCACGCGATTAGCGATCGCCATGCTAGTAGGTGTGCTGACCCTGGCATTGATCCTGGGTAGTTTGTTGATGGCTCAAGAGGTGGATCCGCGTCTGGTTGCGCGCCGTCCTACGCATGTGGCTTATAATACGCCGACGCTCTACCCTACGCTCGCGCCCACCACGCCCTTCGCTACCACGACGGTGTTGGCTACGCCGACGCCGCGCTCGCCGTTGGTGAATCATTGCGCGTATCCGCCGGGTTGGCTGCCGCACACCGTCCAACCGGGCGAAACGCTGCTCGCACTGTCCTGGTTGTCGCAAGTCAACACTTATCAGCTAATGCAGGGTAATTGCCTTAGCTCAATGGATGTGCAGCCGGGCATGATTTTATACTTGCCGCCGATAACACCCCCCGCCCGCTGTGGTGCGCCAGCTAATTGGCCCGGTTACTCTGTGCGACTTGGCGATACACTTTTCCGTCTGGCTATGAACTACGGTGTCACCATCGAGCAAATCCGCCAGGCCAATTGTATCATTGGGTATACTATTTATGTGGGGCAGGTGCTTTATTTGCCCCCGGTGCGCGTCATTCCGCCCACGCCCCTACCTACACGTACCTTCACGCCTACTCCTACCGCTAGCGTGACGCCACCCCCTTCGCCCACACCCACCAGTACGCCCACGTTCACGCCTACTGTAACGCTTACGCCGACCGTTACACCTACTGCCACGCTTACGCTCACTCCGACGCTTACCCCGACGCTCACGCCTACCTTTACGCCGACTCCCACCGCGACGCCGCCGGTTACGGGCACGCTTACACCTACACCGATCCCATCCCCTACCCTCACGCCAACGCTTACACCTACTCCCACTCCCACGCTTACACCTACTCCTACCCCGACCCCGACCGCAACAGAGGAAAGTGGCTGATTTTTTCCGGCGCTGGACACGGCAGCTCACCAGGCTGAGTTTGCTGTTGGGATTGTTGTGCGCGTGCGGGGGTATCTCGGTCTCCACGCCGGTCTCTGTGCCTTCCCCGACAGTTACGCCCATCCCTCTTACAGCCACAGCCTGGCTCACAATGATGCCATCCCCTAGCGCTACGGCAACGCCTTTGCCCATCACAGCTACCGCATACCCTATGACTACGCCTATGTTCACACCCACGCCGGTTATGCTTGTGGCGACTTCGACTCCGGTGCCACTTCTTACATCCACCCCTGCGCCAACTGCCGTCCCGCTGGTGCGTCTCGAAACTCCTGGCACGCACGGACATCCTACGTTGGTGGATTTTTGGGAGGGCCGCGCACTGTTCGTAGTTGATGTCCCCGTCACCGGTTTGCCGCTGGGCGAATCAGAGACACTGCTGATGCGTAACGGCGAACTGTGGTCTTACGTTCACGCCAGCGCGCAATCGGCGGGCATCGTGGATCAGTGCGGCGATCCTGTTCCATTTCCTGGCTGCGTGGTGCGCTATCGCAGTACCGATGGGGGGTACACGTTCCAGCTGGCCGACCCGGTCTGTCTGTTTGGCTGCGCGCAGTGTCCGTGCGATTCGGAGGGCGATCATGTGGATCAACAGCAATATCCCCGGTTGGCTTATGATGGGGAAACGCTCTTCCTGGTGTACGAATACCGGGGGCGCGTGCGGCTACGTCGCTCTACCGACGGGGTGACTTGGGGGCCAATTGAGGTGTTCCCCAATTCCACTATCTGGAAGCGCTGGTTGCGTCCCTGTCATCCAGAGGAGAACATCGGCCCGCATCCCTTCGTGCCTTATGATTATGAATGCCTGGCCGGCGGCCCGCCGGGCATCTATATTGAAGACAAGTGGGTCTACATCTTCATGGCGCTGGGGCAAAATCCTGGCTCGATGGGGTGCTATTATGGGACGACACGTATGCCCACGCACCTGTTTGCGCGTTGCCGGAATGCCCCGCTCTTTGTGGGTGCGGAGGAGTACGGCCCATTGGAGGAGCGTGGCCCGGCGACTAATCCTTACTTTGATTTTCGCACGATCAGCTCCGCCAAAGTGCAGCGTATTGGGGAGCGTTACTACATGCTCTACGAAGGCGTGCGCGGGCCAGGGCCAGGGGATTATGGCGATAGCCAGTTTGCGCTAGGGCTGGCGCGCAGCCTTACGGATCAAATTGATGGGCCGTGGGAGAAGTATCCCGGCAACCCGCTGCTGGTGGATTTGCCCGGCAATGTGGGTCTGGGCCATGCTGATTTGATCGTCATTGAGGGGCAAACGGTGTTGTATACTTCGCTTGATGGGGCGACGCGCAGCCGTTTGTTGCTGGTGTGGGCAGATTAACGCAACGCGACTTTGGCGCGATTGCCGTCAAAGGTAATGCCGTAGGGCCACCGGGCTTCGGCAGGCTCAGCCACCGGGCTTCTCCGATGCCTGAGCCTGTCGAAGGCCTCTGCGCGTGTCAAAGGCAGTCCCGCAACACTAACCCTGTAGGGTGCTCAAAACACGCCTATTGACGGCTTTGACAGGGCGACTTTGGCGCGATTGCCGTCAAAGGTAATGCCGTAGGGCTACCGGGAGAGGCTTCGGCAGGCTCAGCCACCGGGCTTCTCCGATGCCTGAGCCTGTCGAAGGCCTCTGTGTGTGTCAAAGGCAGTCCCGCAACACTAACCCTGTAGGATGCTCAAAACACGCCTATTGACGGCTTTGACAGGGCGACTTTGGCGCGATTGCAAAACTTATCCCCTCACTCTACCGGTTGCGCCGCGAAAGTGACATTTTTATTCCTGGTCTTGAGGCCGCATTTCTGCAACAAGTGATCAAATGCGATAGCCCTATTATTGTTCAGGCTCCGAAATCGAAAATGTCATGGGTCTGTGGTCTGTTGCACCAGCGGCAGGTGGATGCGATAGGGGACAATGCGTGTCGTAACCAGGGCGCTGTTGTTGGCGAGCGTGAGCTCGCGGGTCTCCGTGGTCATGGTGACGCGATTGGTGATGATACCCTCCAGCTGGTCAGGGTATGTGAGCACGATGGTGATGTTCCCTGTCGCATCGGGCGCGAGCGTGCCTAGCGCCCATATCCAATGCCCGCCGCTGGTTAAGGTGGCACGGTGGCTCATTTGCAGCCCCGGCGCTGTTTGCCCCCATGATGTGCTGAGCGTATCCACAAGCACAACGTCGTGGGCGGGTATGTTCCCGCGATTGCGGTAGGTGATGACATAGGTTATCGTTTCGCCGGGGCGAATTTCGGGCGGCCCGGACTTGGTCACCATCAGGTCGGCCACCAGCACGCCCGTTTGGATGTTGTCTGCATTGTTGGTTAGATTCACTTCCAGGTCTGTGGTGGAAAGCCGCGCGTGGTTCGAGAGCGTTCCGATAAAGGTGGACGCTACCCAGCCGGTGATAGTGATAATCCCCCCAGCGCCAGGAGCAAGGTCGGCGATCTCCCACACATAGGCGGTATCCGCGCGCAACGTCACCTCCGTTCCAGTAAAACTATAACCGGGTTCGAGCAGCATCACCGGGAGTGTGTCGGTGAGCAGCACGCCGGACGCCCAGGCGTCCCCTACGTTGGTATAGACCAGCGTGTAGGTGATCATCTCCCCCGGCCACGCCGTGAGCGGCCCGGTTTTGCTGAGCGCCAGGTCGGGCGCGATAACGCGCGTCACCACTGGCGGCGGAGTATTGTTGCTCAGTTCTATGTCGGCAGTGCTGGTGGCGATGAAGGCTGTGTGCGTGAGTAGGCCAACGAAATGCGGTGCGAGGTGGGCTGTGAGTGTGACCCTGCCGCTTGCTCCCGACGCGAGATCGCCCACTTCCCACACGAAGGCTGTCCCAGGGTGGGGGGTGAGCGGTGTGCCCGTAAATGTCACCGTGGGTGTAAGCAGCGCTGCCGGGATGAGGTTGGTAATCGCCACGTCACTAGCCAGCCCGTTCCCGGTGTTGCTAAAGGCCAGTGTGTAGGTCACTTGTGTGCCCGCGCGCGCTTCTGCCGTCCCGGTATGGGTGAGGCGCACATCGCTGACCAGTACCGTGGTCGTTATCGGCCCGGTGTGGTTGTTCGTGACAGCGTGTTCTGGCGTCGTAGTGCTGATGACCGCGGTGTTGGTGAGCACGCCCCAGAAGCCGGGGGCCGCTTGCGCCGTCACCGTGATAATGCCGCCCGTCCCGGGAGCAAGATTGGCGATATCCCATAGCAGCGCCGAGCCGGGCCGCAGGACAACCTCCGCGCCGCTATAACTGTAGGTGGGGTTGACCAAGTCAGGCGGCAGCGCGTCGTGCAACGTCACCTGATGGGCTGTAGCCGTCCCCAGGTTCGTATAGGCCAGCGTGTAGGTCACGCGCTCTCCAACCCATACCGTGGTCGGGCCGATCTTTTGCACGGCCAGATCAGCGCTATGGACGAGGGTGGTCACGGTGGCTGTGGTATTTTCCGGGTGGGCCTCTCCGGTGGCATTGGTAATCGTGGCTGTGTTGACCAGTGCCCCGTAAAAATCAGGGGCCAGCGTTCCAACGATAGTTATACTGCCACTTGCCCCCGGAGCCAGGTCGGGAACATCCCATACCAGGTGCGTCCCCTCGCGCCACACAATGCTCGGATCGGAAACTTGCACCGTTGGCGTGAGGAGCGCTGCGGGCAGCAAATCTGTGAGCACCACCCCTTCTGCTGCCATATTGCCAGTGTTGACGAAAGCCAGCGTATAAGTGATGCGCGCTCCCGGTTCGACTGCTTCCGGGCCATGCTTGGTCAGCACCAGATGCGGGATTTGCACACTGGTCACGACCTGTTGCGATTGGTTGTTGGTGTATACGGCTTCAGGAGCGTCACTGGCAATTCGGGCGCGATTTAGCAGGCCGCCTCGGTATTCCGGCTCGATGATTGCGGTGATGGTGATAACGCCGCCTGCGCCCGGCGGGAGCGCCCCCACATCCCATACAAACGGCTGCCCCGCGCGTGGCGTGGGCGGCGCGCCGCTATAGGCGAAGGTGGGCGTGAGCAGTCGCGTGGATAGCAAATCCGTGATGACTACTCCCGTGGCTGGCGCGCGCCCGATATTGGCGTAGGTCAATGTGTAGGTAATCAGTTCACCCGGCCATGCGGTGTGCGGGCCAGTTTTGCTGATGGCAAGGTCTGCAATCAGAATATCCGTGACTACTGGCCCGGCGCTGTTATTAGCCGGGTTGCGATCGCCGGTTGCGGTGGTTATGGCTGCGGTATTGTATATCAAGGGGTTTGCCGGTGTACCTGCCGTGCCAGCAACGATAATCGTCCCTTGCGCGCCGGGGGGCAAATCGGCTACATCCCATACCAAAGTTGTGCCGGGCCGGGCCGTGGCGGCAATGCCGGAGACGGTAAAGGTCGGGTTGCGCAGGGCGGGGGGCAGCGGATCGCTAAGCACTATCTGGCGCGCGGTAGCATCCCCAGTATTCGAGAACGTCAGTGTATAGGTGATGCGCTCCCCCGCTGTGACTGTTGCCGGGCCGCTCTTACTTAGCCCCACATCGCTGATCCGCACCAGGGTGGAGCGTGGCCCGGCGGTGTTATCCGCCAGCGTGGTTTCTGTCGAGGCGGTGGCGATTGTGGCCGTATTCTCTAGCAGGCCCCAGAAACTGGGCGCGACTGTGCCGGTCAGAGTGATGACGCCGCTGGTGCCGGCGGGCAATGTCCCCAAGTCCCACACATAGCGCGTCCCGGAGCGCACTACCGGTGTCCCCGCGCCCGCGTGTGTCACCACCACCTGCTGCAACGCTGCGGGCAGGGTATCCGTCAGCACAACCTGCAAGGCCGGCCCATTCTCGATATTGGTATAGGTTAACACATAACGCAGGAGCTCCCCGGCCACGGCCTCCGCTGGCGCGTGCTTGTTCAGTACCAGATTGGCAATCTCCACGCGGGTGGTGGTCTGCGACGTGTTATTCGCGGGGTTATAATCCACGGTGGTTGTGCTGATCGTTGCCAGGTTGCCCAGATTGCCCCGGTAGGCGGGGTCAATCGTTGCTGTGATTGTCAGCGCGCCGCTCGCGCCCGGCGGCAGCGTGCCCGCATCCCATACAAAGGGGGCGCCGGGACGGAGTACCAGCGGGGTGCCGCTCCACGTCACAGTGGGTGTGAGCAGCGCTCCAGGCAGCAGGTTTGTGATGACAACCTGCTCGGCGGGGGCCGTGCCGGCGTTGTGATAGGTCAGCCGATAGGTGACGACCGCGCCGGGCAAGGCCCCCGCTGGCCCGGTTTGGTGGATGCTTAGGTCGGGCGCAACGACCGTTGTGACGACTGGCGGTGTGCTGTTGTTGGTCGTATCCGTCTCGATGGCGGTGGTAGCAATCGAAGCGGTGTTGATCAGTGTGCCGATAAATGTCGGTGCGACCTGCGCGTGGATCGTAATCACCCCGCCCGCGCCCGGCGCTAAATCATTCACATCCCAAACGAAAGGCGCGCCCGGGCGCGGTGTGAGCGTCACCCCGGTAGCGGCTACGGTTGGGTTGATCAGGCCTGCGGGCAGTAAATCGGTGAGCACGACCCGGTGCGCCATCGCCGGGCCAGCGTTGGTGATGGTGAGCGTATAGATGAGCGGGTCGCCAGCATACACCGGGCTATTTGGCGTCACCGTTTTGCTGATCGAGACATCGGTAGGCAAGACCTTGAGCGCGAGCGCCGGATCGCCGAAGAGCAGATATGTATCGAGTAGCTCCCGGTGCGCGGCGGTGCTGGCGTATAGATAGTATTTGGCGTAAGTGGTGGCTGGCCCAAACTGGGCGATGCCTTCATAGAAAAACGCTTCATAGATGGCGCGATGGAGGTAGTCGTGGCCCGCTGCTACGCCCAGGCCCGTGGGCGACCAGCTGGCAATCGCGCCGCCGTTGGCCCGGCGCACCACGGCCTCCCCGAGCGCCGGGTAGTTCGGCGTGATGTAATGCCCCTCGTAGCAGGTCATGGGCAGGAAGAACGCCAACTTATCCACATTATTAAGCGTGCTGAGTAGGTTAAAATCCATCAAGCGCTCATTGGCCCATATCTGTGGCCCTCCGTGGCCTACATAGTTGACAATGAGTTGCCCTTCATTGATAGCCGTGCGAATAGCTGTGCGAGATTCTGCCACGGTAGGGTGTGTGTCGTACAGGTAGACTTTGTCCGGTATATAAGGTGCGGGCAGATGGTTGTTGACAATAATATCTGAAAACGCGGGGAAATTTCCGGCGTTATCGGCGTTGTCAGCGATGAACAGGTGACGACTTTGCCATTCGGCCAGGGGCGCATCCTCATAGGCCAGGATTTTGTTTACCAGCACTTGTGCTTCGGAGAGATTGCGCGCGGGTAGGCGTCCCAGGTGCAGGTCGGGTAGCATATCATCACCGCTGACCGCTACATAGCGATTGTCGGCAGCCGTTTCTCCCATCCAGGGGTCCACATAATCCAAATAGGGGGGGATGTGATTGGGCTGCCCGCGATTCATGTAATTGTGAAAGTCGTAATGGCCGTTGCCGACCAGGAGCAGGTAGGTTGGGGCCGGCGCTACCCAGTGGTGGTAAGCGTAGGTCACAAAATCGCGGATCGCTTCAGGGGTGAAGAGACCGTGGCTGAATTCGTCATACACATCCTGCACATCTACCAGGGCTATGCGTAACCCTTGCGCGGCGCGGCGCGCGATTAACGGCTGCAATGCCGGGTGAAATGCAGCGGGACTGATGATGATGTAATCTGCGCCGTGGGTGGGACTGCGCCAACCCACGGGTTGCGTGTGTATGATAGCGGCGGGGGAGCGTTGTTGCGCTTCCGTCAATGCGAGGTAGCGCCGGGGTGTAGCGTTCTCTTGCTGGAACGTGAGCGTGTAGCCCGTCCCCGCGCTCACGTTTGCGCCGGTGATACGCGCGGGCGTGTGCGGCTGGGTAACATCCAACAGGGTCATCGTGTTGGTTGTGAAGCCGTTCACGACATACTCCCATAGCCCTGCGGCGGCGTTGCCGAAGGTCAGGCTATCGTTCACGGCTCGGTAGGGGGCATGATAATCCAATCTAAACCAGTTGATAACCGGGATGTCGGTGGTGACATCTTCTCCAACCCCGGCACGGACAGTGATAGTGTTGGCTCCTTGTAATAACAGCGTCGGTGAAAAATCTACGGTGAAAGCATACTCGGTGCTGGGGAGCCAGGTTTCATCATGGAGTAAGTGTCCGTTGAGAAGGATTTGTGTGTGGTGGGTGGGGAAGGCCCCGTAGCTCCGCATGGTTCCCTGTAAAGTAGCCACCGGGGTTGTTGGCATCAGCGCTGGTAACACGAACGGGTAATCATAAGCAAGCGGTTCGCCACCGGTGTAGTAGATGTAATTCCAGTACCAGTAATCATCATCGCCGCTGCGCATTCGGGAGTTGTACATGCGATTTTGCTCCAGATGCAGCGATGTGGCGTAGTAAACCGGGCGGCTGCCGGTTCCATCCGGCGTTCCGTCGCGTGTGCCCATGCGTAACCCGTTTGGCCCGCCCCAGGTGAGCCAGTAGACGTTGGTGTTGGTGTATTTAGTGTCCAGGGCTTCCCCATAGAATAGGATGACATCCTCAGCATCGAAGCTGCCGTCCGCTTCACCCGTGACGTGGATGGCTACGGGTTGCCCGCCCTGAGTCATGCGGAAGGTGCGCGGATGTACGCCGGCGAGATTAGCCCCGGCCGCTTCCAGATCGGCACGGGTGACGCGATACAAGCCATCGCTGTTGACATGTAGCTGGTAGGCCGGGCCGATGGCGGTGGGCGTCTCGTCGAGCAAGGTGCTGGGGGGAGCCGCAGGTCGCGCTCGCCACCCGCGCGCCTGCTCGTAGTTGGGCAGCAGCTCGCGCAGGGTCTGCTCGAAGATGCCTTCATCCACAAAGCCTGTATCCTGGCGCTGCGTGAGGTCGCTGTCCAGCTTGCTGAAATCTACCCGCACCACGATGCGTGTATGCTGGCGCAGCTCGCCCGTGACCGGGTTGTACTGGAAAGGCTGGAAGCGTAGTTGCGCGAAGCGTTGGCTGCGGATGAAGCCTGTTTCTACTAGCGCGGCAGCGACTGCGGGCGCGAAGGCGTTGCGCGCGTAAGCTTCCGCGTCACGGATGACCGCATAGCCCTGATAATCGGGGGAGCCGTCGAGGGTGAAATCTACAATCGGGGTGGGGGTAGGGCAGAGCGTGTAGCGTCCCGGCAGTAGCGTACTTTCCACATCCACGATAGCGAAGCTCGCATCGCTCTGCGCGGGGATGCCGAGCATCACACCGCGCGTGGGCAATGCTGGCGCGCCCGGTGTGGCGCTGCTGATTGTGTCGGGTGCGCTGAGCTGCTGGCAGTCGCCAGTAGTGGTCAACGCGAACTCCGGCGTGAGCAGCTCCACGGTAATCCCGTTTTTATCGGCGGCGAGCAGTTGCACGCCAGGCGGGAGAACTGCCTCGGATATGGGGGCGGCGGCGGCTTGCCCGGTCTGGGGTGCTCCCCATAACGGCGTCAATGCTCCAGCGATGACTGTCGCCAGCAGCAGGCCGGCATTGATTTGTTTTAAGATTGATTTGTACATGGGAACACCTTTATTGTGTAAACGACAGACGCTCACAAATTCCAAGTTATTTTATATGACAATTATAGCACAAAATAACGTCTCTGGGTAGATACTAACGGTTTTCTTACCGAGAACATTTCTGGTGGGTATAGTATAATAACCCAAGTTGCTACCTGTTCGCCAGAATATTTACAGGACACGAATTTGCACAGATTTTACGGATAAGAACCAGAAAAAATCCGTGTGATCCATAAAATCCGTGTCCTAAATCTCCAAATCAGCCCAGGTGACAACTTGGGTTATAATAGCAGTACCTCACGTTTCTCAGGCTTGTAAATGGAAATCAAATATCTATGACCACATCTATTCGTAAAGACTGGAAGACGGCACTGATCCTGGTTTATGCCACGTTGGCTATCGTGGTGGATTTTTATAACTTCGTGATGGGGACTTATCGCGAAGAGCTGGACAGTCTGGTGCTGTACTTCGTGTTGCCGTTGCTCTTGCTGCTCCTGCTGCGCCGTTCGCCCACGCGCTATGGCTTCCGCCTGGGCGATTGGCGCAAGGGCTTGCTCTATACGCTCGGCGGGTGCTTGCTGATGGCGCCCATTCTGTGGTTTGTCGCGCGCGGGGCGGATTTCCAACAGTATTACGTTCCCTATTGGCAGCGTCATGGCGCGTGGGGAACGTTCCTCTGGGCCGTGCAAGGCTTGATCGGTTGGGAGTTCCTGTTCCGGGGGCTATTGCTCTTCGCACTGGCCGATATTTGCGATGATTGGGCCATCCTGTTGCAGGCCATGCTGTTCACGCTGGCGCATCTCACTAAACCGCAGCTAGAAACACTGAGCTGCATCGTGGGCGGCTCGGCGTTCGGCTGGGTGGCCTGGCGCACGAAGTCGTTTTACTATCCGTTTTTGATTCATCTGTTCGTGATCTACTTTACCATCTGGGTGGCACAACTATAAGGGGGCAAGGATGTCGGAATACATTGAGTTGACGTTGTTTGCGCTGGCGCACGGCGGCGAGGCTATCGGTCGGCATGAGGGTCGGGCAATCTTTGTCCCCTATGCCATCCCCGGTGAGCGCGTGCGGGTGGAGATCGTCGAAGAGGCCAAACGCTTTGCCCGCGCGCGGTTGCTGGAGGTGCTAGAGCCTTCGCCAGTGCGCGTCGAGCCGCCATGCCCTTACTTCGGCGCGTGTGGTGGCTGTCACTTGCAGCATATCGCCTATCCCGTGCAGGCGGAACTTAAAGCCCTGGTGGTGTTGGATCAATTCCAGCGCATCGGCAAGTTCGAGAATCCCCCAGTGTTGGAGCCGTTGCCCGATGAGACTGGCTGGGACTATCGCAATCACGCGCGCTTTCGCACCACAGCGGATGGGCATTTGGGCTTCCTGGCGGCACAGAGTCACCAGGTTGTCCCGGTGGAGGATTGTTTGATTGTTCATCCACTCGTTTGCCAACTCTGTCAATCGCTGGATATGACGCTGCCGGAGGCGACGTGGGTGGAGATGCGCGTCGGTACTGCCACGGGCGACCTGATGGTCGTGCTTCAAACGGATGATGACGAGCCGCCTGTGCTGGAGGTGGATTTTCCCCTCTCTGTGGTGCAGGCGCGCAGCGATGGGGCCGTCATTCCCCTCATTGGCCTGGATTACATCATGGAGATCGTGAACGGGCGCGAGTTCCGCATCTCGGCGACCAGCTTCTACCAGGTGAACTCGGCGCAGGCCGGGGAATTGGTCGAGCTGGTGCTGGATGCGCTCGAATTGAAGGGGTACGAGAAGGTGTTGGATGCTTACTGCGGCATAGGGTTGTTCACGGCGTTTCTCGCCGAGCAAGCCAGCTATGTGACCGGTATCGAGGCGGCCCATGACGCCGTCGCTGATGCACATCACAACCTGGCCGGTGCCGATAACATTACTGTGCTGGAAGGGCTGGTGGAGGACGTGTTGCCCACATTGGAGACTGCTTTCGATGCTGTGGTGCTCGATCCGCCGCGCACTGGCCTGGAGTTGCCCGCGCTGGATGCACTGGTCGCGCACCAGCCGGAGCGCATCGTCTACGTTTCTTGCGATCCGGCGACGCTCGCCCGCGACGCCCGGCGCTTGGTCAACGGCGGTTATACGCTGGAGTGGGTGCAGCCGGTGGATTTGTTCCCGCAGACGTACCACATCGAATGCGTGGCGTTGTTTACGCGGTAAGCAAGTCACGTGCTCTGCGCGTGGCGTAAGGGCCTGATTCTGTGAAGCGTGAGGCGTGAAGAAAATCACGGCTCACGCTTCATGTGTACCACTCCTTCAATCAATGTCATTAAGTTTAGAGCATAGACCTGGCAGGTTTCAAGGCCTTAAGTCTACCAGAAGGCGTTATTCACCGGTAGAATACTACCCCACCCAATTTGTACGAAACCTGCCTGGTCTTAACGTAATGACATGGTTCCTTCAATAGTAATACTGCGCTGCTAGCACTTTCCCGCCATCGCTGAAGCGCACCCCTTCCATTTCCAACAATCGCCGCTTCATGGCGAGGCCGCCCTGGAAGCCGCCCAGTCTCCCATCGGCAGCAATGGCGCGGTGACAAGGTACAAGCAGCGGGAAAGGATTGCGCGCCAGCGCGTTGCCCACCGCCCGCGCGCCGCCCGGCACGCCCAAATGCGCCGCGATGCGCCCATAAGTGCTGACCTGTCCGCGTGGGATGGCGTGTTCGGCGCGCAAAACCCGCGCCTGGAAGGGGGGGCAGGTTTCGAGCGCAACGTGTTCGAGCGAGAATGTCAGCGTTTCCCCTGAGAGAAAGGCTTGCAGTTGCGCGCTCAATGTCAGGATAGCTGGCGTATTGCCGGGCGTGGCATGTTCCGGGGTGGGGGAGGCTGTCAGGGATGCGTGCATCCCCGGTAACCAGACGCGCGTAATGCGTGGCTGGGCGGCATCCTCATGCCAATCCAGGCGCAGCGTTCCAAAAGGAGAGGTAAAAAGTTGGTAGTATAACATGGCTTAGAATCTATCCGAAACTCATGAAGGTGGGGGCTGCGGCAGGCTCAGCCACCGGGCTGCGGCAGACTCAGCTACCGGCGACATTTTCGGATAGTTCCTTAGTAGGGTGGATCCGCCGGGCCGCCGTAACCGCACATTCCGCAGCGCGGCGAGTTGATCAGCGGCATCGGCTCGCCATAGTTGTAATGTGGATGCTCCTTAGCGTGATCCTCGCAGAGATACCCCGTTGTTTCATCCTCATAGACGCACTCCACACACAGCCAGGTGGCCGGTTGGTCACATTCCATACATATCGCCTCCGGCGCCAGGTTGCGCGCCATCAGGTAGATGGGGTGCTGGGTTAGCGGGCGACCCTGCCGGACCTCCAGGGCCTTGACGCGCGTCTCCGATGACGTGCCAAAATCGTAGATGTGCGTCAGCTCCAGCTCTGGCTGGAAGACCTGTGCTATGGTTTGCTGCATAGCAATTTCATCGCCGCTCCAGCCGCCGATGGAAAACCGGCTCATATGTCCACAACATTCCAGCCAGATTGCGCGCAAATAATGATCCAGATCTTTAAGGGTGGCTGAGCCACGCATTTCCAGATGCAGCCAGAAATCGCCAGACCAGGTATCCTGTACCTGGAGATGATAGAGCGCATCTGGGGTGCCACCAGTTTGATCAGCCTGTGCGTTGGCTTCCATCCGTTTGGCGCAGGTTTTGATGTGGCGGGTGATACCACCTTTGCTCAGTTCCGTATTGCAAAAAACGCAAGTACCGCGTGATTGGGGTTTGCGTGCCATAAAGTTACCTCCTTGCGATGTAATTCGATGCGTCCGCTGAAAAAACAGGAATTTAGAAATTAATTGTCTACCGCACATTTTCCAAGCGCATTCAGTTTTAGCCACGAATTAGCACGAATTTTACGAATTTCTTATTGTTTTTGTGTTAATTCGAGTGAATTCGTGGCTAAAATCTACAAGTGTACGGTAGCAAAGAAATTAATAGTTTTAGCGCAAAAACTCAATCTATTAAAACTGGCAATAGAAATTCCTCGGTATTTTCTGGGTCTCTGCTGGGAAGTTAGGGTAAAGGCGGCCATGCCAATGCGCCCCGTATGGGAAGGAACGGGATTTCGATGGGGACTTTGGCGCATACTGTTGTTCGGGAGTGCAACAGCGGTGATCCCAATGAGCTCATGAACACGGTTTGGCGAGGCACCTCCCACGCTACACCGACCTGCGTATAACTCCATCCGCCTGAACCCACGCAGACGCGCGTCCCGTAGCTGAGAATGCCCCCCGTGTAGGGGCTGGTACGTTCCGCTATTACAGAGAGCGCGCAACCGCCCAGGCACAGGAGTAACATCGCCACGCCGATGATAATCAGTGGGCGGGTATTAGAATGTGAGACATCGGGGCCTTGGTCGGTCATGTTGAATTGCTGGCGATTAGCGTCAGGCTTCCAACTGTGACGTACACTGCGGGCAGCGCGTCGCCTTGATGGGGATGTCCGTGATGCAGTAGGGGCAGGGCTTGGTAGTGGGCGCGGCTGGCGGTTTGGCTTCCTCGCGCTTGAGCCGGTTCATCAGCTGCACAATCTTGAAGATCACAAAGGCAATGATGAGGAAGTCGAGCACGGAGTTGAGGAATACGCCATAATTGATCGTTGCTGCGCCCGCTTCTTGTGCCGCTGCTAGTGAGGCATAGCCTTGCCCGCTCAGGTTAATGAACAAGTTGGTAAAATCCACCCCTCCTAACACTACGCCGATAGGTGGCATAATGATGTCATTGACCAGCGAGGTCACAATTTTGCCGAACGCGCCGCCGATGATGATACCGATAGCCAAATCCACCACATTGCCACGCATGGCGAACTCTTTGAATTCTTTGAACATACGAAACCTCCTTTTAGCGAAAAAGCGAAAAAGTGTAAAAGCGAGAAGGCGAGAAAGTGGTTCTTTGTCCCACTCTCCCCCTTTCCTCCTCTCTCCTTCTCCCCCCGTCTACCGTCTACTGTCTACCAAGTTACACCACTTCTACCAGCGAGCCGCCCTGGGTCTTGCTCACTTGAATCCGCGTGGGGAACGCATCCCGCAGCTCATCCACATGTGTGATGACCAAAATGAGCGCGAAGTCAGCTTGCACGGCCTTGACCGCTTCCACGAGCCGCTGGCGACCGTCGGCATCCAGCGAGCCGAAGCCTTCATCCACAAACAGCGAACGCAGGCGTACCCCCGCCCGTTGCGCCAGCAGCCGCGAGAGCGCCACTCGGATCGCAAAGTTGACTCGGAACTGCTCCCCGCCGGAGAAGTTCTCGTAAGGCCGTTGGCCCTTCTCATCGCTGATGATGATGTCCAGCGTCTCCCGCACGTTGCCGGTCTTTGTCTCACGTTGCGTATCAAAGTGGACGTGCATCCGCCCGCCGGTGAGCCGTTGGAGGAGGCGGTTGGCCTCACCCTCCAGCTCCGGCAGTGTGTGCTCGATAATCATGGCCGGGATGCCATTGACTCCAAAGGCGTCGCGCAATTCCGCGAGCATAGCCGCGCGGGTGGCGAGCTGTTCACGCTCTTCCTTGAACGCGCGGGCGCGCTTCTCCAGCGTCGCCAGTGCTGCGAGGTTTTGTCGCGCTGCGCCTACCCGCTGCCGAGCTTCCACTTCCGTTTGTCGGGCCTTTGCAAGTTGTTGCAGGATCACCGGGCCTTCCGCCAATTGTGGTTTGAGCATGTCTAATGTGGCCTGTTGCGCGGCGTATTCCGCCTCTAGCGCGGCAGTGCGTTGTGCTTGGGCTGCCGTCTCCTGGGCTAGCCGTTGCAGCGTGGCCTCTTCGCCTTCCAGCCCCACGCGCGCTTTCTCTAGCTCGCGGTAGGCGCTCTCGGCAGAGGCCAAGGCCCGGAGCCGGGCCTTCACGACCTCGTGTGCGGCGGCATCGTAGCCGAGCTCCGCCAGCTGCGCCAGCACATGCACGAGCGTGGTTTGTGCCTCTTGTGCGTACTGTTGCCCTGTGAGCGTCGCCTCGATGCCGGCGACCTCTGCTTGCAAGGCAACCAGCCGCTCGCGGGCGGCTTCGCCCTGCTCCAATTGCTGACGCAGGCGCGCGGTTTGCCCTTCGAGCGCGGCGCGCTGGGCCAATGTTCGTTCGTGCTCCTGCACTTGGGCGCGTAGCCCCTGGCTTTGTTCGCGTAAGGTCTGGAGCCGCGTCTGGTTGGCGCGGAACGTGTTCCCCATCTCCGTGCCTTCATCCTGAATTTGCGCCAGCAGCCGCGCGTGATGCTCCGGCGTGAGCGCCTGGCGGCACAGGGGACAGGCAGCTTCTGCCTCAGCCAGCGTGTCCAGCTGGACTTTGGTCTCGTGCATCTTATCCTTCAGCTGGCGATTGCTCTCCGTGAGGCGACTGCTTTCCACCTCGGCGGCCTGTAAATCCTGGCGGGCTTGCTCCAGCTCCAGCGCGATTTGCTCCAGGTAGGTGAGCTGCGCTTCCGCTTCTTCCAATGCCGCGACGAGCGCATCGTCAGGTAGGCGCTCCCCCAGCAAACGCATCTGGCCCAGCAGGTCGCCGCGCTGCGTTTCCAGCTGATTGCGCGCTGCGCCGATGGTCTGCTCTAAGGCCGCCTTCTCCGTTTGCAACTGTGCTGTCCGGCTGAGTTTTTCGCCCCAGGCGCGCTCCTCTTCCAGCGTCTCCTGCGCGGCCTGATACTGCGCGCCGATGGTATCGGCCTGCGTGATGAGCGCCTGGTAGCCGTCGCGCCGCGCGCGATGCGCGGCCTGTTCGGCCTCTAGTGCGGCGTGTTGTTGCGCCTCTTGTTCCAGGCGGCGTTGCAGATCGCTGATCTGCCGTTGGAGCGCGGTGGCTTGCTCTTGCAAGCGTGTGAGCGTGTTGGCCTGCTCCTGAGCCTCTTGCAATTGTGCATCGCTGTCTTGTGCTAACTGTTCCGCTGCGGCTAGCTCCGCCTCATACTCAGCGCGCCGTGCCAGCTCCGCTTCGGTCTCTGCCAGGCGTTGTTCCAGCCCTTGCAATTGTCCGCGCGTCTCGTTCAAGCGCCGCCGGGCGCGTTCTTGATACTCGGCCCAACGCTCCAGCCCCAGGATGGCGCTGAGCACACGCTTGCGGTCGGTGGGCGTTTGCACTGTGAACTCGTCGGCGTGGCCCTGGCGCAGATAGGCGGAGTTGATGAAGGTCTCATAATCCAGCCCCAGCTGCTCGATGATGCGCGCCTGGGTATCGCGGATGCTGTCGGCGTTGAGGGAGCGCCAACCGTTCTCCCCTTCGACTTGTAAATCGAGCAGGGAGCGCGTGGCACGGCGTCCGCGTTGCTCGCGGCGGCGCAGGATGCGGAAGCGGCGCTCATCCCCGCCTTGATAGGGCATGCGGAAGACGAATTCCACTTCCAGGTCGTTTTCGCCGTGATAGACCAGGTCTTCATCCCGACCGTAGGGCGCGCGCGAGCGGCCCCACACGGCCCACGTAATCGCATCCAGCAGCGCCGATTTTCCCGCACCATTGTCGCCCACCAGACTTGCCAGGTGGACCCCGCGCAGGTCGAGCTCCGTCTCGCGGTGGGAGAGGAAATTGCGCAGGTTGAGGGCTTCAGGAATCATAGGGGCTTCGCCATATCGAGATTCAGAACCCCATCGTAACCTTGGCCCGGTAGATAGGGAATGTCCGCAATAACGGGTCGCATAGGCTGGTGTTTTCTCCGCGCCAGGGCAGGTATTTGATGAAATCTTCGAGGGTGAATGTCCCTTGAACTTCAGTGCGGCGCAAGTAGTACAGCTGCCCCGGCCCTTGGATGCTGGATGCGCCCAGCCCTACCGCGTTCGTATAACCGGCTTGGACTGCCTGTTGTTGGTTGAGGTCGCTGGCTGCGCCGTAAGGATAGGCGAAGGACGTGACCGGAATTCCTAGCCGCGTTTCGATTTCTATTTTGGAGCGAGCAATCTCATCGGCGGCATCGGCAGCATCCAGCGTTGTTAGCTGCAAATGGCGGCGGCTGTGCGAGCCAATCTCCATGCCGGCCTCGGCCATCTCCTGTAATTGCTCCCAGGTGACGAAGCGCCGCCCTACCGGGTAGGTGCTGGGGACATAGAACGTCCCGCGCATCTGGTACTTTTGCAGGAGCGGGAAGGCGATATCGTATTGCTCCACCCAGCCATCATCGAAGGTTAATACGATGGGGCGCGGCGGCAAGGTGCTCTCGCCGCGTAGCGCGGCAGCGGCCTCGCTTGCGGTGATGGTGGTATAGCCCAACTGCTGCAATAGCTGCAGCTGCTGTTCGAAATCTGCCGCCGTGACGTTGTAGCGTGAGGTAGAACGGCCGGCGCTTTCCAGTGATGCGCGCCCGACGAAGTGATACATCAGGATGGGGATTTGCAGATTGCTCTCTCGCAACCGCACCGGGGCGTGGGGTTGGCAGAGCAATGCCTGACGTCCCGACATATTGAGCGGACGCGGGGCAAAGGGTGGATTGGCATTATCGCCGGGCAGCATTGCGCGCGCTGGGCTGGGTAGCGCCGCCGTAAAGATAAGTAGTATCAGACACAAGGTTTTCCAAAACTTATGATTCCACGTCAAAAGCATCTTCTTGTACCTCTGGTTCTGGGGAAGGCTTCCCCTGATAATGTTGTGCGATTAAAAACGTCTCCCGGCTCTCCTTGCGTGAGGCCGCCGGTGCAAACACCCGTACACTCTTGAAGTCGCTGCGGGTCTCTTTGACGAAGGGCTGCAAATCTGGCCCTTCAAAAATTTTGATAATCAGATGGCCGCCCGTTCGCAGCAGCCGCCGGGCTACCATGCGCGCCGCTTCTGCCAGATTCATCGAGAGTGCGTGGTCACGGTCCCGGATGCCGCTTGCACTGGGCGCGGCGTCGCTCAACACCACATCCACTGAGCCGCCGGCGGCCTCCGCCACCGCATCCTGCACAGCGGCGGTGGTCATATCGCCCTGCATCACCGTCACGCCAGGCATGGGCGCGATTTCTTGCAAATCCAGCGCAATCACGCGCCCGTGGCGCTTCACCAGCGTCACGGCGGCCTGGCTCCACGAGCCGGGCGCGGCCCCTAAATCCACCACCACATCGCCGGCCCGGATAATGCGGAACTTTTCCTGGATTTGTAGTAGCTTATAGGCCGAGCGCGCGCGGTAGCCGTCGGTTTTGGCCTGGCGGAAGTAGGTATCCTGCCCCTGCTGTTTGCGCCAGTGAGACATGGGCTACCCCTTCACCTTGCGTGGATGTAGCGGCGCTTTGAATTCCTCAAAGAGCGGGTGCAGGCTTTGCGGAATGCGACCTTGCAAGCGCGTGCCTTCGGCTTGATGTTCTTCCAGGTCAATCAGCCCGCGCTCGTGGAAGCAGCTGACCAAATCCCCGCGCTCGAAGGGCAGCAATACCGTGATTCGTACCATCTCCGCTTCTAATGCTTCTTCGATGCGCGCCACGAGCAGGTCAAGGCCCTGCCCGGTCAATGCGGAGACGGCGATACTATCGGGTAGACCGTCTAATGCCGCCATTGCCGCTGTCGGATCGGGCAGCCGATCAATCTTGTTTAGTACATTGAGGATGGGCAGCTCCTCCGCGCCGATTTCGCGCAGCGTGGTGTGGACGGCGCGCGCCTGCTCCAGCGCGCGGGGATGGCTGACATCCACGACGTGCAGCAGCAGATCGGCTTCACTGACCTCTTCCAGCGTGGCGCGGAATGCCGCGATCAATTGCGTGGGCAGCTTTTGAATGAAGCCGACCGTATCGCTCAGCAGAATCAACGTGCCGCCGGGCAGCGTCACGCGCCGGACGGTGGGATCGAGCGTGGCAAAGAGCTGGTCGGCCACATAGACCCCGGCCCCACTGAGCGTGTTGAGCAGCGTGGATTTGCCGGCATTGGTGTATCCCACCAAGGCCACGGTCGGCAATCCACTGCGGCGGCGGTGGGCGCGATGGCGCGCGCGATGGGCGCGCACGTTTTCCATCTCGCGTTTGAGCTGGTCAATACGCCGCCGAATGATGCGCCGATCCATTTCCAGGCGGGTCTCGCCAGGGCCACGTAACCCTACACCGCCGGTGCTGCCGCCCGCGCGTCCGCCGGCCTGGCGCGTGAGCGCACGCTGCGTCCACGCCTGGGTCAAGCGGGGCAGGCGGTACTCGTACTGCGCCAGCTCCACTTGTAGCGTGCCTTCGCTCGTGTTGGCGTGCTGGGCGAAGATGTCCAGAATTAGCGCATTACGATCCAACACCTTGACCTTGTTGCCGAAAATCACTTCCAGGCCACGTTGGTGGCGTGGGCTGAGCGCATCATCGAAGATGACCACATCCGCGTCCATCATGCGCACCGTATCGGCAATCTCTTCCGCCTTGCCCTTGCCGATGAACGTGTTGGCATTGGGATGCTCTAGCGCTTGGCTGGTTTGCCCTAGCACCTCTAGCCCGGCGGTATCGGCCAGGCGCGCCAGTTCTGCCAGGGATTCTCCCACGGCCCATGCGTCCGGGTGGTATTTACCTTCGGGGTGGGTTTTCCATTCCACGCCCACCAGATAGGCCCGCTCTTGCGGGGCAAGCGTCTTTTGAAGGGGTTTATCGTTTGTCATAAGCGGTGTGTTTAGATTGCATTATCTCTTAAATTCTCAAAGCATAACTTTAGGCCGTAAAGGCCATAGCTAGCGGAGGTTGCGATTCCACATAAGTAAATGGAATGCGTTCAGTAGGCGAAGCCTGAAAATACGACAGACGCAAAAATTGACTGACCGGCATAGCGGTAATCAGCTGGAGCACTTGTTCGCGTAAGTCTTCCGACACGGCTAAGAGTTTGTCCAATGGATAGCTGCGCGGCCCGTACTCCGTGCGTTCAGCCAGAACGGAAAAGTGCAACAAGGTCAAACTGACAACCCGTTGTAGCGACCGGTTGAGGCGCAAGAGGATGTGATCTGTTAGCTCTATGCCGGTAGCCGGTTCATTCGCGCCGAAGAATACTTCCAGAATGTCAGTTTCCGGGTCATACACAAAATACACCGGTGTCCCATCCTGTGCTACGAGTTCTTTTTTTTGTAATTTTATGTCACTCATACCTTCACCTTTGCGAATACATATAACTGGCCCAACCTGTCACCACAAAGTTATTGGGCTGGTATTGGCCTTGTTCGTCCAACGTGGTCTTGAAAATCACAATGACCACCAAATGATTATTGTCTGGAAAAAGTGCCTCGAACCGTTTGTAATAGCGATATTCGTTTGGAATCAATGGGTCTTGTTTGCGTCGTCCCGTGCGTAACGTTTCCAGAAATTGTGCAAAGTAAGATTCTAGTTCAGGGCGAGATTCCAAGATGTGATGCCAGCGCTCTTCTGTAAGATAGATGCTATTGCCGTAACGATCCTGAATCGTCCATTTTTGCATTTCTCATTCCTTGGGCCTGGCATAATAGCCTGACGCTCCATTACCAGATTCAACGCTAATCATAACGCGAAATGGCTATAGAGCAAGGCGCGTGTTCAATTCCAAAATCTAAAATCCAAAATCCATGAGCTGTGTTACAATGGAAATATGGATCAACCTGTATGGCTCGACGATGCGGCGCAGTGGGATGCGGCCTTGAAGGGTTTGCCGACCCCGCACGTTTTGCAAACGTGGACATGGGGCGCGTTCAAGGCGCGGCATGGCTGGCAGCCTGCGAGATGTTTGTGGCGGAATGGCGTGGGACAACCGGCAGCGGCGGCGCAACTGTTGACTCATGTCCAGCGTCCGCGCGCGATGGGGTACATTCCCAAAGGCCCGCTGCTCGATTGGGATGATACGCCGCTGGTGGAGTCTGTGTTGGGCGACCTGGAAGTCCACGCGCGCCAGACCTCGTTACTGTTCCTCAAGATTGATCCCGATGTGCGTGCGGATACCCCCACGGGTGGGGCTACGGCAGCGCTATTGCGGCGGCGTGGTTGGCGGCCCTCGTTTGAGCAAATCCAGTTTCGCAATACCATGTCTCTCGATTTGCGGCCCGACCTGGATACGCTGTTGGCGGCTATGAAGCCTAAGTGGCGGTACAATATTCGCTTGGCGGCGCGGCGCGGCGTGGAGGTGCGCGTTGCCACGGAGGCTGATCTTCCCCTGCTCTATGCCATATACCGCGAGACGGCGCAGCGTGATAATTTCATCATCCGCGCCGAAAGCTATTATCTCGATGCCTGGCGCGCATTTATGCAGGCAGAGCGCGCCTCCCCGCTGATGGCGTTCGTGGATGGCGAACCGGTGGCAATGCTAATCTTATTTCACTTTGGCGCGTGCACGTGGTACATGTACGGCGCATCCCGCGATTGCTGCCGCGAGCTGATGCCCAATCACCTGTTGCAATGGGAAGCCATTCGCCTGGCGCAGGCGCAGGGGTGTACCCGCTATGATCTGTGGGGCGCCCCCGATGTGCTTGATGAGCGTGACTCGATGTGGGGCGTGTATCGTTTCAAAGAGGGCTTTGGCGCTACCTTTGAGCCGCACATCGGCGCGTATGATTACGCTCCGCAGCCCTGGCTCTATCGCCTTTACACCTGGCTCCGTCCGCGCCTGGTCGCTCTCTCCCAACGTCGCTACTGGCGGAACTTTGGATTTTAGATTTTGGATTTGCAATTTGCCAGAGCCGTTGCTTTCCCGCTGACTCGCTTTTTCGCTGATGTATACCGGGAGATAGTTTGATGCGTATTTTGATTACGGGCGGTGCGGGTTTCTTGGGCGTGGCGCTTGCTAACGCGCTCGTTACGCAGCATGAAGTCCTGGCCTTGGATGATCTGACCGCTGGAGATCCGGAGCGCCTGGACGCGCGCGTGCTTTTCCATCGCGGCGATGTGCGTGATCGGCCCAAGTTGTGGACCCTGTTGCATGGGGTAGATTGTGTCTACCACTTGGCGGCGCGGGTGCTCGTGGCTGAATCGCTGTTGTATCCGCGTGAGTATAATGAAATCAACGTGGGGGGCACGGTCTCGTTGTTGGAGGCCTGCCGCGATGTGGGAGTGTCACGGGTGGTGTTGTCCTCGTCGGGTGCGGTCTATGGGGCACCGAGTCTGTTACCGGTTCCCGAAACGACGGCGCTTCAGCCTCAATCGCCCTACGCGGTGAGCAAACTCGCCGCGGAATACTATTTGCATACCATCGGTGCGTTGTGGGGTTTCACCACTGTTGCACTACGTATTTTCAATGCCTACGGGCCGGGTCAGATGTTACCCCCCTCACACGCTCCGGTTGCCCCGCGTTTTTTGCAGCAGGCTGTGGGCGGCGGATCGCTTGTCATTTTTGGTGCGGGTGAGCAGACCCGCGATTTCGTCTATTTGGATGATGCGGTGCGCGCTTTGGTTGCTGCGGGCAGTGCCGCTACCGTGAATCGCCGAACTATCAATGTGGGTAGTGGGGTGGAAACATCTATCCTGGAGCTGGCGCGTCTGACATTGCATATCACGCGCAGCAAGAGCAATATCTTGCAAAGTTCGGCGGATAGTGGGGGGGCCGCGCGGATGCAGGCGGATATCGCGCTGGCCCACGAACTTTTGGGCTATACGCCCCAGGTCGCACTAGAAGAGGGTCTCCGGCGTACTTTACAGCTTGATCCGCGCTTCAGGCAAGATGTACAATGAAGATGATGCATAAAGCTGTGCGCTACGCGCTCAGGGTGTTCTACTCGCCGCCGGTGGCGTTCGTCTATGAAATTTTACAGCGCTTCCAGCGCCATCATGCTTCGACCTATGCTGCTGCGTTAGCCTATTATACGTTGTTCTCCACTGTGCCGTTGTTATACTGCGTGTTGGTGATAGGTAGTTTCTTCTTGGATGCCCACGAGGTGCAGCAGTTGGCGCTTGATAGCCTTACTGTTTTGCTGCCCGCCGCGGCTTCGGTGATCCGCCTGAACCTGGAAAGCATCCTGCGCTATCGTGGCGCGTTGACCACGGTCGCGGTGCTGGGTGCGCTCTGGTCGGCTTCGGGTATGTTCACGGCGTTGGAGCAGGCCATCAACGTGGTTTGGGAATGTCCTGGCGCGCGCAAATTCTGGAAGCGGCGTTTGATCGGTATTCTCTCGCTGTTGGGGGTGACGACGTGGGTGCTCTTCGCTTTCTTTTCGCGCAGTCTGGCGCGGTTACTGCCCCATGTTTTTCCCTGGTGGCCTGTCGTAGAAGCGCCGCCGCTTCTATCCAGCGAAAGGTTATTAGCTTTTGCAGCTATCTTCTTACTCAACTTTGTGCTCTTTTATTTCTTTCCCGCGCGACCGGTGCGCCGCCGCGCGGCTTTGCTCATTAGTCTGTTGACCGCGTTGGTATGGATGGTGACCCGCGAACTGTTCGCCTGGGCCTTGACGGCGGGCTTGCTGAGCTACCCGCTCGTGTATGGTTCTCTGTGGGTGCTGCTCATCCCGCTCATCTGGGCTTACTGGAGCTACCGCCTGTTCTTGCTCGGCGCCGAAGTGCTCGCTTACTGGGAATCTTTGTATGCAAGTCAGCGAGCTTGTGAGTCAGCGAATCAGCGAACCAGCGAACCAGCGATCTGATATTCGCCATTCGCCATTCGCCATTCGCCATTCGAAATTTGAGATTTGAGATTTGAGATTTTCCCCGGAGGTACATCATGCTCATTACCCATGCTCGGATTGTTACTTTGGGCGATGAAGCCCAACTATTGGAAGATGGCGCGTTGCTCATCCGTGATGGGCAAATTGCGGCGATGGATACGACAGCAGCTCTGGCAACGCAGTATCCCGCCGAAGAGCGCCTGGATGCGGACGGCCAGCTCGCGTTGCCCGCGATGTTGTGCGGGCATACACACTTCTATGGTGCGTTTGCGCGCGGTTGGGCGTATCCTGGCCCGCCCGCCACCCGCTTCGGCGAAATTCTCGAACGCCTGTGGTGGAAGTTAGATAAGCTCCTCACCCCAGACGATGTGCGCGCCTCTGCGCAGGTCTGCTTGGCTGACGCTATCCGCCACGGCACTACCACGCTCATTGACCATCATGCCAGCCCTAATGCTATCACTGGTTCGCTCGATATCATTGCCGAGGAGGTGGTGCGCGCGGGAGTGCGCGCCTCGCTGTGCTACGAAGTGACCGATCGCGATGGCCCAGTCCGCGCGGAGGCCGGCATTGCCGAGAACGTTCGTTTCCTGCGACGGATGCAGGCCGAGCCGCATCCACAGCTGGCCGCTTCGTTTGGCCTGCACGCCTCGCTCACTCTCAGCGATGCCACACTTGCCGCGTGCGTTGCCGCTGCCGCGGGCTTGCCCGGCGGATTCCACATCCACGCTGCGGAAGGGGTGGAGGATGTCGAGGATAGCCTGTACAAATCCGGCGTGCGCATCATCCATCGCCTGCACGCTGCTGGCATTCTCGGCCCGCGCACCATCGTCGCGCACGCTGTCCATGTGGACGAGGGTGAGATGGACGTGCTTGCGGAGACCAGGGCGTGGGTCACGCACCAACCGCGCTCCAACATGAACAATGCGGTGGGCACCGGCCCTGTGGAGCAGTTGCTCGCGCACGGTGTCAAGGTGGCGTTGGGCAATGATGGTTTCAGCAACAACATGGTCGCTGAGATGAAAGCCGCCTATCTCGTCCATAAGCTGGCGCAGCGCGACCCCCGCGCCATGCCGGGCGATCTGATCTTGCGGCTGGCCTATCCTGCCAACGCCGCGCTGGCGCGGCTCTTCTGGCCGGAGCAGCGGTTGGGCGTGCTTGAACCGGGCGCGATGGCTGATATCATCCTGTTGGATTACCGCCCTCCCACGCCGCTCACGGCGGGCAATCTGCCCTGGCACCTGCTCTTTGGCTACGAAGCTTCCATGATCACCACCACCATCAGTGCCGGGCAAGTGTTGATGCGGGAACGGCAGTTGCTCACGTTGGATGCAGCCGAGATCGCAGCGCGTGTGCAGGAGCTCGCGGCGGCTCTTTGGCAGCGTGCAGGGTGAGGGCGCGGGCCGGGAACGCGTTGTTTCTGCCGCGAAACCGGTCAGGTCTGAATGAATTTTAAGAAATTAATCCGTAAATAAGGTTTTGTGTCAAGTTGGTCGTTCTAAAAATAAAATGATACCCCCTATCCCCCTGCCCCCTTTCCCCCGCAAGCGGGGGAAAGGGGGCATTTTTTTACAGGGTTTTTGGGCGGCGAAGCCGCCGCCCAAAAACCCCGTTATTCTTCGTCCCCTCCCTACGCCGTGCAGCGGCGTGGGGAGGGGGCAAGGGGGTGGGGTAAAATTTCAATTTGTAAATTTTTAAGAAGTGATTCTTGCAAATGGTTTTATTTCCGGTTTATTTTCTTAATTCTCATAAGGCCAGGGATAAAAATCCCCCTCTAAAAAAGCCGCTTTAGCGGCAATACGGTTTAGTTAAGGGTGTTTTTGGGTTGGTGGGCACAGCCCACCAACCCAAAAACACCTCTTTACAGCGGTTTTAACCGTAAAATTCGACTACTGCCGTACTTAACTGAACCGTATTGGCTTTAGCGGCGCAATCGGTAGGTGATGGGATAAGTTTTCTAAATGCGATAGCCCTGGGGGCGGGTATCGCCCTGCTTGTGAAGTCTGGTATAATCAAGCTGATGGCTATTTTATCTACCAACAAACTCAGCAAATACTACGGCGCACAAGAAGTGTTCACGGGCCTCACGATAGCAGCCCATCACGGCGAGCGCATCGCGTTGGTCGGGCCGAATGGCTGCGGCAAAAGCACCTTGCTCGACCTGTTCGCGGGCACGCAGGAGCCGGACGCTGGCAGCGTCTATCGGGCGCGCGAAATGCGCTTGGGCTACCTCCCGCAAAACCCCGATTTCAACGAGAGTGGTACGCTGTGGCAAGCGATGGAGGCCGTGTTTGCCGATTTGCACGCGCAGGCCACGCAACTCCGCGCTTTGGAGCAGGCGATGGCGGCGGATAACGTCGCGCAGCGGGATGCCGCCATGCAGCAATACGGCCCGGTACTGGAGCGCTTCGAGCAGGCCGGAGGCTTCACCTACGAGCACCGTATCCAGCAGGTGCTCGGCGGCCTGGGCTTCACCGAGAGCGAAATCCACGCGCCCGTGAGCCATCTCAGCGGCGGGGAGAAGACCCGCGCCCTGCTGGCCCGCCTGCTCCTCGAAGCGCCCGATTTGCTGCTATTGGATGAGCCGACCAACCACCTTGATCTCGAAGGCATCGAGTGGCTCGAAGAGCAGCTGCAACGCTGGAAGGGCACAGTCATCATCGTAGCGCATGACCGGGCGTTCCTCGATGCGGTGGTGGAGCGGGTATGGGAGCTGGAATTTGGGCAGCTCACGCTATATCGTGGCAACTACACGGCCTATTTGGAACAGCGCGCGGAGCAGCGTGCGCAGCAGCAAGCGGCTTTTGCGGCGCAACAGGAGCACTTCGCCGCAACCGAAGATTACATTCGGCGGTACATGGCCGGGCAGCGCACCTCGCAGGCCAAAGGTCGCCTCAAACGCCTGGAGCGGGAGAAAGCGTCGGCCACGCTCGCGCGCCCCCAAGAGACTACGCGGATGCGCTTGAATTTGCAGACTACGCTCCGTAGCGGCGACCTAGTGCTGGGGCTGTACGATGTCAAAGTGGGCTATGATGGTACACCCCTGTTGGGCATGGAAGAAGTGGAACTGCGCCGTGGACAGCGGGTGGCGCTGGTCGGGCCGAACGGTTCCGGCAAGACGACGTTGCTGCGCACCATTCTGGAGCAACTGTTGCCGCTGAAAGGGCATGTGCGCGTGGGGGCGGCGGTGCGGCGGGGGTACTTCGCGCAAGTGCAGGCGCATTTGGACGCAGAAGCCTCCATTTTGGATACGCTGCTGGACGCGGGCATCGGCTCGGTAGCAGAGACACGCTCGTTCCTGGCCCGTTACGGCTTTCGCGGCGAGGAGGTCTTCAAGCCGGTGGGCGTGCTCTCCGGCGGCGAGCGGGCGCGAGTGGCGTTAGCGATCCTGGCTTTGCAGCATGCGAATTTCCTGCTGCTCGACGAGCCAACCAATCACCTCGATCTGGCCTCGCAGGAGGTGCTGGAAGAGGTGTTGCGCACTTTCAACGGGACGATCCTGCTGGTGAGCCATGATCGCTACCTGATCCGCGCACTGGCAACCCATGTGTGGGCTATCGCCGATGAGATGCTATACACTTTCGAGGGCTACACGGCCTACGCGAGCTGGCATCAAGCGCGGCGCGAGGGTAGCCCTCAGGCGCAACAGACGCAAGATACGCAGCGGCAGCAGCGCGAAGATGTGCGCCAGCAGGAACGGGCACGTCAAAAAGCCTTGGTGCAACAACAGCGGCAGCTGGAAGCCTTGGAAGCGCACATTCACGCTCTGGAAACCCGCTTGCAGGAGCTCACTGCTGCGCTCGACGCTGCTGGGCGGCAGCAGGACGTGACCCGCGTTGCTAAACTCGGTAACGAGTATCATCAAGTGCAGGCGCAACTTAACACGCTGCTTGAGCAATGGGCCGAGGTAGCGGAAATGGGTGATGGGTAACGAGAGGCTCATCATCCACACAAGGAGATGTTTATGGATCCCCATGTTTTTGACACACACCAACGCCTGACCCCGTATCCCTTCGCTAAACTCATCTACATTATCTATCGCCGCTTACGCGAACAGGGCGTGCGCGCGACCACGTTGTGGGCCTGGGACAAGCTGTATCGCCGTCGGCACGGTGTTTCACCACGCACGGTTTGTGAAATTCAGCCGGGGTTCTTCGTAGGTGGGCAACAACGTGCGCAGGGTTTGGCGCACATGGCGGAATGGGGCATTAGCGCGGTGGTCAATATGCGCGCAGAATCCGACGATGCTGCACACGAGGCCACGCCTGAGCATTACCTCTGGCTGCCCACGCCTGATGATACTCCACCCACCTTCGCCGACTTGGAGCGAGGGGCAGCATACATCGCCGAGCAGCGCGCCGCCGGGCGCGGGGTCTACATCCACTGCGCTGCCGGGGTGGGCCGCGCGCCACTGATGGGGGCAGCCTATTTAGTTACCACTGGCCTGAGTCCTGCTAAAGCGTGGGCTGTTATCACAGCACGGCGACCCTTCATCCGTCCCACGCCGCCGCAGATTGCCGCGCTTGAAGCGTTCGCGCAGCATTGGCAAGCCAACAAGGTGTGACGGTTATGGAAGAAATAGAACTTATAGAAGATCCGCTTGCCCGGCGCTTGCAGCTGGCCCAAGAAGCCTTCGTGGAGGATGAGAGCCTCACCAGCGATTTGCTGGACGCTGAGGCGCAAGCACTGCTCGCCTGGGCTGGCGCGTGGACTGAGCGCTGGGTGACGGACACCGCCGCTATGGATGATATGGAAGCTTACGCGCGTCTGTTCGAGCAAGTGCGCGCGTTGCGCCGGCAATTGCGTCGGATAGCACAGGCCAGCGCAGCTGCGTCCGATCCGCTGGCGACGTTGCACACGTTGTTGACGGAGCTGGAAGCAGATATGCTCGCGGCGGATACCGCAGAGGAGGATAGCGATGAGCCGTAAAATCGTAGGGCATAAAATCGTCTGGCAAGAAATCGCATTGGGGATCTTCTTGTTATTGACCCTGTGCGCAACGGGGTCATTTTTTGGACTGGATTTGGTGAAAGATGGCCCACGTTCCGGCGCGGTGGTGCATGAGCCGTCCGGCGGGTTGCGCGTGGTGTTCACCTCGCCGCGTTACCCCGATACGGCCAGCACGCGCGGCGAAGGCGTGGATGCCTGGCTGGTGGAGGCCATTCGCGGCGCCGAGCGCAGCATAGACATCGCTGCCTACGACTTCGAGCTGCAAACCGTCGCCGATGCGCTGCTTCAGGCGCGGCGGCGTGGGGTCACGGTGCGGCTGGTCACGGATGGCGACTACGCCGACCGCCCGGCCTTGCAACAGCTCATCGTGGCAGATGTGCCGGTGGTGATGGATAGCGGTACGCCGTTCATGCACAACAAATTCATCGTCATTGATCGCGCGCAGGTGTGGAGCGGCTCATGGAATCTCACCCATAACGGGACACATCGTAACAACAACAATATCGTCATCCTCAACTCCCCGGCGCTGGCGAAAAACTACACCGCCGAATTCGAGGAGATGTTCATCCACCAGCAATTCGGTCCTACCTCGCCGCGCAATACGCCCAATCCGCGCGTCGAAGTGGGCGACGTGCTGGTAGAAAACTACTTTGCGCCGGAGGACAACGTCCCCCAGCGTCTCCTCGAATTGCTAGGCGAGGCCGAGCGCAGCATCCACTTCATGGCGTTCGCCTTCACCGATAACGACATCGCCCGCGTCATGGTGGACAAGCACCGTGCCGGGCTAACCGTGAGCGGGGTCATGGAACAGCGCAACATTACCGCTACTGGCGCAAACTTCGATGCGTTGCGACAAGCCGGGATTGATATCTTGAGCGATGGCAACCCTTACATGATGCACCACAAGGTCATCATCATAGACGAAGCCATCGTCATCACCGGCTCGTATAACTTCACCGCCAGCGCCGCCGGGCGCAACGACGAGAACGTGCTCATCATCCATAGCGCGGACGTGGCTCGGCAATACATGGAAGAGTTCGCGCGCGTGTACCGGCAGGCGCAAGACGGGCAGTGATGCAGTTCTGTTAGGACGTATAGAATGAGCTACGGCTATCAACCTATGCTCCTCACGGGATCTGCAACCGCCAAATTCCCCAGCACCCGCTATCAGGGGAGCAAAGCCAAACTGGTGGATTGGATTTGGGAGCAGTTGCAGGGTCTTTCCTTCCATACCTGCCTGGATGCGTTTGGCGGCACGGGGGCGGTAGCCTATCGCTTTAAGCAAGCCGGTAAACAGGTGACGTATAATGACATCTTGCGCTTCAACTACCAGATTGGCCTGGCGTTGATTGAAAACGCGTTTGTGCGCCTCACGCCAGAAGATGTGGATGGGATTTTGTGCCCGCAGCCGGGCGTGGATTATCCGAATTTTATCCAACGCACCTTTCACGACATCTATTTCACCGACGAAGAGAATGCCTGGCTCGATATTGTCGTCGCCAATATCCGCACGCTCGATGATTCCTACCAACGCGCGCTGGCCTTCTTTGCGCTGGCGCAGGCAGCGATTGTCAAACGGCCTTACAATCTGTTTCACCGCAAGAATCTCTATATCCGTTTTGCAGAAGTCGAGCGGTCTTTCGGCAACAAAGCTTCATGGGATCGTTCATTTGAATCTTGGTTCTGCGAATTCATCGAAGAAATCAATCAGGCGGTTTTCGATAATGAGGAACCCAATCGCGCCCTAAACTCGGATGCGTTGACCCTCTCCAATGAGTACGATTTGGTCTATATTGACCCGCCCTACCTCTCACAGCGCGGCGTCGGTGTGGATTACCGGGATTTCTACCATTTCCTCGAAGGGCTAACTCTATACGATACCTGGGAGCAACACCTTGATTTGCGCTCCAAGCACAAGCGGCTCAAGCGCCAACCCAATCCCTGGACGGATAAAGCCACCATTTACCAGGCTTTCGATGTCCTATTTCAGCATTATCGAGACAGCATCCTGGTCGTCTCCTATCGCAGCGATGGCATTCCTTCCCCAGACGAGTTGTATACCTTGCTGAAGCGTTACAAGCGGCAAGTGCATCGAGAGACCTACGGCGCGTACAAGTATGTGCTTTCAACGAATCATCATTCAGAGGAAATTCTGTTCATTGCAGAGTGAGGTGATTATGACCAAGTGGGACAACCAACTGTTTCGCACAGACTTGCTTAACACAATTCAGGCTTTTGCTCCTGCTCTTTCAACCGATACAGGCGAATGGGCAGTTAAAGGTTTCATAGACATCTATCGTCAAATCTACCCACTTACGGGCGATACCAAAGTGGTTTCTAAAATCATCGAACTCATGTTGTTTCCCATGTTATTCGATTTCGCACAGCAACATGGCTACGAACTTCTTTTCTGCCAGCATCAAAATCACTATCCTGATATCAGCCTGATTGCAGAAAACGGGACAAAAATAGCTGTTGACTTGAAAAGCACTTATCGGCTTGATACAAACCGTGTGAGCGGTTTTACATTAGGCGCATTTACTGGTTATTTCCGTGATCGCAAATCATCGAAGAACACAACTTTCCCGTATGGCAGTTACGCGGCGCATTTTGTGCTAGGTATCATTTATACACGCACAGATGAATCCATTGATTACAAACGGGTTTACTCACTGGATGATTTCCTTTCCATTGTTTCGGTAGTCAAAAACTTTGAGTTCCTATTACAAGAGAAATGGCGTATTGCCAGTGATAGCCCAGGCAGCGGTAACACCAAAAACATCGGTTCGGTAAAAGAAATTTCGATGTTACTTGCAGGAGAGGGGCCTTTCGCAACATACGGCGAGGCGGTTTTTGCTGATTACTGGATGAATTATCTCACTGCGGATATGGCTAGAGCCATAGATTCAGCAGTACCTTACCGCAATCTAGCAGAATATCGAGCATGGCGAGAGCGAGCGCCTCTCAAATGATCCGCCACCGCCTCCTCATCCTTGCCCTGCTGCTCGTTGGCGCGGGGCTATTTCCAAAATTGACTTATTATCTTTTGTGTTTAAAATGTCACGCATAACGTGTTTTCTGATACATACAACATCAATGATAGCGTAAAATATGCTTAGTAAACGACTTGGCGCGGTCAGCGCACAATTGCTCAAGGCTTTGGCCGAAGATGATCGCTCGGTTTTTTCAATAGCCGATGCGCAGCGTTATCTGAGCGCCTATACGAACGCGCCCTATACCGATGCAGCGACGCGCGAATTGTTGCGCCGGCTGGTGCGTTCAGGATGGGCGGTGCGCTTAGGCGCTGGACGCTACGCGATCGTACCCTTGTCGTCTGGCGATGCGCTCGCCCCCCAGGTCAGCCGCTATGTGATTGCCCGTGAGCTATTGGGCGACGCGCCATATTATATCTCCCACACCAGCGCGATGGATATTCACAATTTACTTAGCCATCCGGTAACGGAAGTGTTGATCAGCACACCTCGGCGACTGAAAGCGCGTGAGATTTTGGGGGTGCTCTATCGGTTTATTTACACGCCAGCAGCGAATATCTGGGGGTGCGAACCGCTGTGGGTGACGCCTTACGAGCAAGTCATGGTAAGCGATCTTGAGAGAACTCTGCTCAATGGGGTGATGCGCACTGACTTGTGCGCGGGGTTAGGGCAGGTTGCCGTCGCGCTGTGGATGCGTCACGATGAGATCAAGTGGGAAAAATTAGCGGAATATGTTGCGCGCGCGCAACATCGCGCTGCGGCGCAACGCCTGGGTTATTTACTAGAACTCTATCAATTGGGCACACCGGAACTGATTACCGTGCTTCTCAATCTGCGGGGAACTGCGTATGCCTTGTTGGATGTGCTATTGCCAGATGAAGGCCCCTATCTCTCACGCTGGCGCTTGCGTATCAACATAGAACCGGAATCTCTACAAAGCATCATCAGAACATAACATGATACCACCAGGCGAAATAGCGCGTTTTGCGCATCGAGCAAGCATAGGCGACAAAACCATCGAAAGCGATTATGTGCTGACCTGGGCTTTGTTGGCGCTTGCCAATTTACCTTTGCGCGATAGGCTGGCTTTCAAGGGCGGCACCGCGCTCAAGAAAATCTATGCGCCGGATTATCGTTTTTCTGAAGACCTGGATTTTACCGTACTCACGGCAATCCCCAACGCTGATTTGGTAGCTGAATTTGAAAAATTATTCATCTGGCTCCGCCGTGAAGTCAACCTCATCGTTGCTGTACGCCGCCTGGAAGTTCATAGCACAGGGAACCCAGCACTGTATCTCAACTATATTGGCCCGTTGCGGGGCAATCTTGAGAGTCGCTTTTTCAAAGTGGATTTCACCCATGATGAGCAAGTGATATTCCCCCTTGTCGAAGCGCCAGTACAATCCCCCTATAGTGATTGCCGTAATCGCTCAGAAACGCTGTGCGTATATTCGCCTGAAGAAATCCTGGCCGAAAAACTGTGCGCGCTGTTGGGGCGCACCGAACCCCGCGATTTGTATGATATTCACTACATCTTTGAAGAAAATCTGGCTGATGTCGAGGTGGTTTCTTATCGGCTCAGCGAAAAAATGACCCACAAGGGACTGGATCAGGCTGGGTTGCAGGACGTACTGGCGCGTAAACGTAAGGCCCTCGAACGGCTCTGGGAGCCGCGGTTGCGTGGACAGATGCCCGAATTGCCGCATTTGGAGACGGTCATCCGCGAGACTGAACGCCGATTGCGGCAGTGGAGGCTGGTATGAAACCAGTAATCCGCCATCGCTTCCTCATCTTCGCCCTGCTGCTTCTCGGCGTGGGGCTGCGCCTGGGAGCGTGGGGCGATGTTCCCCCTGGCCTCTACCACGACGAAGCCTTCAACGGACTAGATGCGCTCCGGGTCTTGCAAGGCCACTTTCCTCTGTACTTCGCTGCGAACAATGGGCGCGAGCCGCTGTTCCTCTACCTCATCGCCGCTTCGGTGGGTGTGCTGGGGCGCTCGCCGTTGGCGGTGCGCTTGCCGGCGTTCTTCGTGGGCTTCCTCACGCTCGCTGCGACCTACGACCTGGCCCGCGTGCTGTTCAATCGCCACGTGGCGCGGTGGGCGCTGGCGGTGCTGGCGGTGACGCTGTGGCACGTCCATCTGAGCCGGATGGGCTTCCGCGCGGTGCTGCTGCCGCTCTTCACCGCGCTCTTCCTGGCGCAGGCGGTGCGCGGCGTGAAAACCGGTCGCAAACGATATTGGCTGGCAGCGGGCGCACTCTACGGCGGGATGTGGTACACCTACATGGCGGCGCGCTTCACGCCGGTGGCGTTGGGGCTGGTAATTCTCTACGCGCTGCTGACTCGACACCGCGAGACGCTGGCGCATTGGCGCGGCGCGCTGCTCTTCTGCGCTGCGGCGTTGATTGTGCTGTTGCCGTTGGGCATCTACACCCTGCAACACCCGGAGATCGTTCTTCAGCGTACCGGGCAGGTGACGATTTTCAGCCCGGAGATCAACGGCGGTGATTTCTGGGGTACGCTGGCGCGGCACACCTGGAACACAGTGGCGATGTTCTTTATACGGGGGGATCGTATCTGGCGGCACAATCTGGCCTGGCGGCCCGTGTGGGATCCGGCGCTAGGGTTGGCGTTCGTAATCGGGCTGGGCGTGGCGTTGGGCGAGATCAACGCAAAGACGCAAAGGCGCGGAGGCGCGGAGGGGGAGAGGGGGCGTGAGATACCGTTTGTGGTGATTCTGCTGTGGACAGGGGTGATGGCTCTGCCGACACTGCTCGCGGAAGATGCACCTCATTTCCTGCGCGGCGTGGGTGTGCTCCCGACTGCGGCTTTGTTCCCGGCGTTGGGTCTGGCGTGGATTGAATGGCGAATGGCGAATGGCGAATGGCGAATAGTGAATGGCGAGTCGTGTTTCACGCATCACGTTTCACGCATCACGCAGTACGCAGTACGCAATACGTCAATCATATTATTGTGTATTGGGTTGTTTTTCACCACCCACGATTATTTCTCTACCTACGCCCACGCACCGCTGGCGTACCATTGGTTGGAGGGTGGGGTGGTAGATTTGGCGGGCGCGCTCAACGCGGCGCGAGGCGCGGGCTGGGACGGTGCGCGGATGCTGCACGGCCCGGATAACGGGCGCGCGCTGATTGTAGATTGCGGCCTGTGGGATTCGTGGGAAGCGTTGCCCTTCCTTGTGCCGGAGGAGCGGGTGCAGTTCTTGCCGGCAACGACACCGCCCACGCTGGCGCAAGGCGCCACTTTTGCCGTGTGGCCCTACCGCGATTGGGCGTCAAACGTGTTCCTGCTCATCCCGCGCCCGGCGTATCTGAGCGTCCGCAACGGCCCGCAGGTGCAGGGCGATAAAGACTCAGAGCCGTTCACTGCTGCATTGTTCATTAACGCCGATCTGCGCCCGCCCGTGCCGGAGGCCGTCGCCCAGTTCGGCGGGGAGCACGGTGAGGTATGGTTGCGCGCCGCGCTGGTGCGCGTCGAGTCTGGCGGTGCCACATTGCGCCTGTGGTGGGATTGTCGTGTGCCCTTCGCGACGGATTACACTGTCTACGTCCACTATCTGCGAGATGGGGAACGCATCGCGCAGCACGATATGCAGCCGGGCGAGGGCCATCTGCCCACATCACGCTGGCAAGTGAATGATCTCATTCTCGACGAGCACTTCCTGCCCGGCGTGACGCCCGATCCGGCACGCGATACGCTCCGCATCGGCCTCTATCGCAGCGACAATGGCGAGCCGCTAGGGGCGTGGATTGAGGTGGGAATCATTGTGGAGCAATAAGGCGAGAAGACGAGCCGCTTTCTCGCTTATTCGCCTTTTCGCTCACTCGCTTTCTCGCTCAACCATTCGATGCGGATGAGATGCTGCACCGCGCGAAATTCCGGGTTGCCAGTGATGAGCGTAGCGTGCAACTCTTGCGCAAGCGCGGCAGCGAAAGCGTCGGCGTAAGACATCGGGTGGTGGGCTTTGATGTGGGCAGCTGCTGTAACCCGTTTTCGGTCAGCTTCATAGTAGGTAATCGGGTAATTTTCCAAGAACATCTGTAATCGCATGACAGCAGCAAGCCCATAACGACGCTCGACATTGTACACACATTCGCCATAGTTGATGAATGACATGTGCAGCGTCGCTTGTCCGCTCATGCCTAGCCTTAAGCACCGCTGAACTCGCTCTGCTCCTGGTTCTGCTAGGAATAAGGCGAGCAATGCGTTGGCATCAAGCACATACGGTTTCATAGATAGGCTCCGCTTGTTCCAGGCTTTGCTGTTCCTGCTCGATCTCTCGTCGATGCTCTTCAACAAGTTCTTCCCGCACCGAGGGACCTGGATAGAGCGGGGTATAGTCGCGCAAGAAACCATACGAGGCTTCGATGGGATCATCTGGCACGGGGACAATCTGCATATAGCCTGCATACTTCACAAAAGCAACTTTGGCTCCAGGATACAAACCTTCAGTCTCCCGAAGTTCTTTTGGTATAACTACTGAACCTTTTGTGGAAACTATAGCTGTGTGCATCACCCTACTCCTGTGTTTTGTATAACGAATCTAAAAATAGTATAACAAAAAATCAATCCGATGTCAACACCCAAGTCTTCACGCTTCACGTTTCACGTTTCACGCACCGCGTTTTACGTTTTACTATTCTTGTTGCCCCTCCTCGCCGCCTTCCCGCTCTGGGGGCCGGGGATGGTGAATACACGCGGCGGCGGCGATAGTCCCTTTCTCTTGCAGCGCACGCTGGATATGGCGGAGGCGCTGCGCCACGGGCATATCCCTCCGCGCTGGATGGCGCACGCGGCCTACGACCTGGGCTATCCGTTCTTCAACCACTACGCCGCGCTGCCCTTCTACCTCAGCGGCGGCCTGACCGCGCTGGGACTCTCGCCCATCCTGGCGATCCAGGCGACGCAGACGCTCGGCTTCCTGCTTGCCGCGCTTACGATGGCGCTGTGGGCGCGGCGCATCTATGGCAACCGGTGGGCGATGCTGTTGGCGGTCGCCGCGTATACCTTTGCGCCGTTCCATCTGGTCAATGTCTATGTGCGTGGCGATTCCCTCTCGGAGTTCTGGGCCTTTGTCTGGTATCCCCTCATCCTGTGGACGCTGACCCGCGTCGCCGAACGTCCCACGCTGCGCCGCATCACCCTGGCTGCGCTGAGCTACGCCGCGCTCATCCTCACCCACAACGTCTCCGCCCTCATCTTCGCGCCCTTCGCGCTGCTCTACGCGGCGAGTCAGCGAATCGGCGAGTCAGCGAATCAGCGAGAAGGCGAAAAGGCGAGTCAGCGAGTCAGCGAATCACGCATCACGTTTCACGTTTCACGCATCACGTTTCACGCATCACGTTTCACGCATCACGCATTACGCATTACGCATTACGCATTACGCATTATGGCTCCATTTCTCCTCGCCTTCCTGCTCACCGCCTGGTTCTGGATGCCGGCCATCGGCGAGACAGGCTATGGGCAGATGGGGCCGGAGTTCACGGCAGGGTATTTCCATTACAGCAACCACTTTCGCGGGCTGAATCTGGTGCAGCCGACGTTCTTCTTCAACTACGACATCGCGTCCGCCGTAGGCGAGGCCGGCCCCTTTGCGATGGGGCTGGTGCAGGCGGTGATGGCAGCGCTGGGTGCGCTGTACTGCGTACTGCGTGCTGCGTACCGAAAGAATGCGCATTACGCAGTACGTAGTACGCAATATGCTTTTATCTTTTTCTCCCTCGCCCTCTCCACCCTCATGATTACCCCACTCTCCGCGCTGCTGTGGGAACATCTGCCGCTGCTGGCGACGACGCAATTCCCCTGGCGGTTTCTCTCCGTGCAGGCACTCTTCACGGCGATAGCGACGGGGGCGTTGGCGAGCGAGTCAGCGAATCAGCGAGTCAGCGAAAAGGCGGAAAAGCGAATCAGCAAATCAGCAAATCAGCAAATCTCAAATCTAAAATTCCAAAATCTAAAATCTAAAATCCCAAATAGTGTGGTTGGATTGTTTTGTTTACTGTTAGCTATTGCCACCCTGGGCGCGCTGTGCCCTGAACGGTTGCTCATTACCGCGGGAGATGTGACGTGGGACAATCTGCTGCTCTACGAGGCGTTCACCGGCAACATCGGGACGACGATCCGCTACGAGTATCTGCCCCGTGATGTGCAGCCGCGCCTCTACATCTCCGAGGCGGTGGTGGATGGGGTGGATGCGGCGCAGCCCATCGCTGATGGCGACGTGACGTTGACGGCCACGCTGCTTTCGCGCGCGCCGCAGCGCCAGGTGTGGCGCGTGACGCTGGATGGGGCCGCGCCCGTCGTGTTCCCGCTGCACTGGTGGCCCGGCTGGCAGGCGGAGGTGGACGGCGTCGCGGCTGAAGCCTACCCCATGACCGGCTATCCTGCCGCCGGTTCCGGGCGGTTGACGGTTGACCTGGCGGCGGGCGAGCATGAGATCACGCTGCGATTGCGGAATACGCCTCTGCGCGCGGCGGCGGGGTGGATTTCGGCGGTGACGGTGCTTGCGCTGGGTGTGGTTGTTTTTCAACGCAAAGGCGCGAAGGCGCAAAGGCGCAGAGGACTGGTTGATTTTTTAAAAACCGCCCTTACTCTTGTACTAGCGCTTTTGTTGCTGCTCGCGATGGCATTGATTCTCCCATCGCTATTCACCCCCTCACTCTCTCACCCCCTCACCCCCTCGCTACACGCCTTCGATTTCATCCACGCGCCGTATCCGCACCGCGAGCCGGTGCGCTTTGGGCCGCTGCTGCTGGAAGAGGTCTATGTGACGTCCGGCGCGTCGCGCAATGCGCTGGACATCGTGGCTGCGCCGGGCGAGCAGATTGGACTGGGGCTGCGCTGGCAACTCTCGAACTCGACGCCGCTGACCGGGACGTTGCGCTTGGTCTCACCAGCGGAGCCGCGCCATGGGGTGACTTACGGTTTGGCTGAAACATCGTTTGCTGTGCCAGCAACGGGAGGAGCCGGCTATTCGCTGACCCTGCCGCCGAACCTCGCGCGCGGGCTGTATCTGCTCGAATTGCGCTTCTACGATGCTGATGGCGAACTGTACCCGCAGACCCCGCAGGGCACGGGACGCGGCGCGCTCTATGTGGGCGCGGTGCGGGTGCAAGCGACTCCCGCGCGCCGTCTGGATGCGCCCGTCGCGGTCCAGCTCGGCGAGCTGACGCTGCACAGTGCAACGGCATTACGCGCCGGGCCAGACGCGCTGCGCTTGCAGTTGGTTTGGTCGGTAGCGCGCCGCACGCCGCGCAACTGGAGCCTCTCGCTGCGTTTGCTCGATGCGGATGGCCGCCAACTCAGCCAGGTGGATATGCAGCCCGGCTATGGCTATCTGCCCACCTCGCTCTGGCAGGCCGGCGAGTTTGTCACGGATTACCCCATGCTGCCTGTACCGGAGGGCCTCGCGCCCGGCGCGTACACGCTGCGCGTGATTACGTACCTCGAGGCGACGATGCAGCCCGGCGGCGAGGCCGATGTGCCACTCACGCTCACGGGCGTGACGTTGCGCGAATCTCCTGAGACGCAAACGCTCTGCCAGGCTGGAGGCGTATCGCTCACGGGATTGCAGCTGCCGGAGGCGCATCCCGAAGGCGCACCGCTCGATTTCGCCACCGAGTGGAACGTCACCGAGCAGCCCACCAGCGACCTGACCGCCCGCTGGGAAGCGCTGGACGCCGTCGGGAACACCGTCGCGCTACGTGAAGGGCCGCTCGCGCCCGGCTCGCGCACCACTGACTGGCCCCGGCTCGCCTGGGTGCGTGCGCCTGTGACGCTGCCGTTCCCGCCGCTACTGCCCGCTGGCCCGTACACTCTGCGGCTGATCTTGCTCGCGGGGGACGCCATCCTCCAAACCTGCGAACTGGGCGCGCTGAGCATCGCGCCGCGCCCGCGCAGTTTCACCCTGCCCGCGCCCCCTTTCCCGCAGCAGGCCGATTTCGGCGCGGAACTGCGGTTGCTAGGGTATGACATCGCCCAAACCAGTGACGCACTGCTGCTGACGCTGTGGTGGCAGGCGCAAGCCGCGCCCAGCCGCGATTACAAACGCTTCGTACACTTGCTCGCGCCGTCTGGCGAGTTCCTCGCGCAGGATGACGCGATGCCCCGCGCGTGGACGTATCCCACCGGCTGGTGGGCCACCGGCGAGGTGGTGAGCGAGACGGTGAAGCTCCCTGCGCCATCCGGCGAGTACCGCCTGGGCGTGGGCTGGTATGATGGGGAGTCCGGCGTCCCATTACCGGCAACCGATGCTGCCGGTACGCCCTGGCCTGATAACCGCGTGCTATTAGGTACGCATCCTTAACGCGCTTTTGCTTAGTTTGGCAAATGATATATAATCGCTTTATATTCTTGAGCAGGGAGGTTATATACTTTTTCAGGCATTCTTGATGATTTCATCTTTCATCATCAATAGCAGGTATCATCACAACCTCTCCGCTCTGCTTATCCCCAGTTCATTCTGGGGTTTTTATTCATTCTTTTAGCAGCGGAGGTTATCATTATGATTCATTTGGTCACCGATACCACGGCCTATTTGCCGTCTGCGTTCTTGGAACGCTGGCCTATTCACACGGTGCCGTTGAAAGTCACCTTTGGAGACCAGTCCATTGATGAGGATCAGGTTTCTTCGGAGACGTTCTTCGAGCGTTTGGCGCGGGTGGAGACTGCGCCCAGCACCAGCCAACCCTCGCCGGGGGAGTTCATGCGGCTTTATCAGCAGCTTCTCAAGAATGGCGATGAGATCATCTCGCTCCATATCTCCAGCGGTTTGAGCGGTACCTCGCTGGTGGCGGAGATGGCTGCCAACGAGGTCGCGCCCGACCGCATCACCGTGATTGATTCGCGTTCCGCCACCTGCGGCCTGGCGTTGATGTTGCAACAGGTAGCGCGGTTGGTGGAGGCGGGCGGCGCGCGTGAGGATGCTGTCCGGTTGGTCGAGACGATGCGCGAAAAGTACGCGGGCATCTTCCTGGTGGAGACGTTGGATTATCTCGCCAAAGGTGGGCGCATCAATGGCGCGGCCAAGCTTCTGGGCAATATGCTGCATTTGCGGCCCATTCTCCACCTCAACGATGGGAAAATTGATAGCTTGAGCGTGGCGCGCACGCGCAAGCGCGGTATCCAGCAGGTGATGGACGAGATGCACAAGCGGGTGGGCGATGGCCCGGTGAATGTTGGCATCACCCACATCCAATGCCCTGAAGATGCGCAAGCCCTGTCCGCAGCCGTGCAGGCGCGCTTCGAGTGCGCCGATGTGTTCATCCACGAGACCGGCCCTGTCATCGGCTCACACGTCGGGCCAGGGTTCATCGGTTTCGCCGCCTGTCCTGTAGCGGCATAACAAGTCCACACCCACCGGGCAGGTTGACCAGACCTGCCCGGTTTTGCGTTCAAATTCGTGGGGATTGTGTTACAATGAAAGTGGAGATGGCTGTAGGGCGGTGAAGGCCCATGTTCGTATGTTGCAGCACATGATGCGGAGGTGCGAGAATGACGATGGTATTTGATCAAATTGTGGATACAGTCAAAGAACTTCCGTTTGAGCAACAAACGATGCTCCGAGATTTAATTGACAAGTGGCAAATCGAAATGCGTCGGCGGGAGATTGCGCAGGACGCCCAAGCGTCATTACAATTGCTTCGGGACGGTCAACTACAACCGCAATCTGCCCAAGCGGTTATTGCTGAGTTAGAACAGTCTTTGGGTCAGACAGAATGAAACGACGCTTAATTCTGACACCCAAATTTAGCCGCGCCTTTCGCAAATACGCCCGGCATGATGCTCGCTTACAAAAACGGATTACAGACACTTTGCGGCAAATGGAACAAGATATTTTCGGGGCTGGCCTGGGTACACACAAATTAAGCGGAACACTTGCAGGGTTACGGGCTTGCTCATGCGGGTATGATTGTCGGATAGTGTTTGTTCTGGAACAAAACGCTGGCGAAGAAGTCATTGTGTTGCTTGATATCGGCTCTCACGACGAAGTATACTGAGGTTTGCTCCAGAACCTTTGGCTGTGCCAACAATGACTGCTTAAACGAATGGGCGACAGCTAGGCAAAAAGTGGATTTGACAATCCGCCGCAAGCCAACATGGCAAAGGCGCAGGTATCAAGATTAGGAGGTGTAACCATGTTTACCAGAACCGTTGATGTCCATGAAGCGCAAAAACGCTTCACCGAATTATTGAGCTGGGTAACTACAGGGACAGAAGTCATCCTCACTGAAGGTAGCCAGCATATCGCGCGGCTTGTACCGATGACAGATTCAATGTCGCCACGTTTGCCGGGCTTGCATGAGGGCGCAATCTGGATGAGTGAGGATTTTGATAGCTCAATGAATGGCGAAGCAATACTATGAGCGAAAAGGACGATTGGGAATCCTTGTTAGAATGGCTTGAAACGCCAAAAGATGTGCATCCGAAGTATGTCGCTTCCGAATGGAAAAATGGCGTGTAATTTACGCTGTTAGGCCGTACCGCTTTGTTATTTAGCACTTCTGGACCCATAGGAAAATGACTTATGCAATTTATCAAAGAGACTTTTCGTGAAGAAAAAATATACTTTTATGGCAGCATCTATGTGATACTTTCACTTGTCGCCTTTGGAGTTATCAATTATTTCACCTGGTCTCCAGGCGTTGTTACAGAATTATCCACTGTTGCCTTGCTGTGCTGGGTATCTTTATACCTACCTGTAATAGTTTTCAATAAGTTTGCTGGCTGGAAGGTAAACGAATTTGGGTTTGTGTTAAACAAGCGCGTCGGACTCGTTATGGTTATCTCTTTGTTATTGGGTGCGTGGTTGTATGTCAGAGAGCCAGAGATACGGATGTTTGATCAATGGCACTATTCTCTGATTGAAGCCTTTGCAAGAGTAGGTGAAGAAGCGTATTTCAGGGGGTTTATCTACGTTCTTGCGTTAAGACTTTTCAAAACTCAAAAGAAACCACATCTTTGGGCTATTATGCTATCGAGTGTAGCGTTTACTGTGATGCACACACAAAGTTTCTTGCCAGAGAATGGCTCACCCATATTACAGATACTTTTGCTTGCCCTATTCTTAGCATATCTGCGCCACACAACCGGTTCGTTATTGCCTAGTATAACAATACATTGTCTCCTCAAGGGAAACTTGCTTGGAATATTATTTGGATGGGCGATTTACGCGCTTTTCGTGATTTGGGCTTATGTGGAAAGGTCTTTGGAAAAGCGTCAATGGAACACGGCCTAACATTGCATCAAGCCGCCTGTGCCTTTGGCGCGTGTAGGCGGAGAGGGAACGATCTTTGGGGCGTGCCTGCTGGTAAAGGGGGTTTCCACGCAGTCAGCGTGGTGCTTATGTTTGTCGTGAGTGAGACAGAGAAAATTGTGACTAGTTGCTGTGTGCAAGCGGCCTCCGTAGACATGATGATTTAGCACGATTGATAGCAGATATTGGGTAAAAACTTCCACAAACACAAAGAGATTCGTTATGCCAAAACCCAAACCCATCCAACCCCTCATCCCACAGGAAATCTACAGCCTCGCGCTCAAACGCAAAGGTGCTAAGAAATCTTTGCGGCTGGGCGCGAGACCTGGTAATTTATAAAGGATTCACCCTATGCCAACTGCAACGTTTCATTTTCCGCCGGATTTTCGTTGGGGCGTCGCTACGGCGGCGCATCAGGTCGAAGGGAACAATACCAACAACCAGTGGTGGGCCTGGGAGCAGCAAGAGGGCCGCATCAAGCACGGCCACACCTCCGGGCTGGCCTGTGACTGGTGGGAGCACGCCGAGGCGGATTTCGACCGCGCGGCGGCGATGGGCCTCAATACGCTGCGGCTCTCGATCGAATGGAGCCGCGTGGAGCCAAAACAGGGGTTTCTCGACCCGGCAGCTCTGGAGCGCTACCGGCAGATGCTCGCCGCGCTTCAGGCGCGCGGCATCCTGCCGATGGTGACGCTGCACCACTTCTCCGATCCGCTCTGGCTGCACGAGATGGGCGGCTGGGAGAACCCGGAGGTCATCCCCCTTTTCGTCCGCTATGTGGAGAAAACCGTGAAGGCGCTGGGCGAGTACACCAATCTGTGGTGTACCATCAACGAGCCGAACGTCTACACCTACATGGGCTACCTCAACGGGGCGTTTCCGCCCGGCAAGCAAGATTTCAAACTGACCTTTGCCGTGTTGCGCAACCTGCTCCTGGCGCACGGGCAGGCTTACCGCGCCATCCATCGCCTGCAACCGGCCGCGCAGGTGGGCTTGGCGCACAATTACCGCATCTTCGACCCGTACCGTGCGGGCCGCCCCCTGGATAAGCTGGCGGCGGGTGTGCAGGATTGGGCCTTCAACCGCGCAACGCTCGACACGCTCCGCACCGGCTGGTGGACGCCGCCGGTGGGGTTTGGCCCGATCTGGGCGCTGCGCCACACGCTCGATTGGATCGGCATCAATTACTACTCGCGGGATTTGGTGCAGTTCGACCCGAACGCCCGCGATACGGCGTTCGGGCGCAACCTGCACGCGCACGATGCGGAACTGCTCGACGGGCCGTTTGGCGAGCTATACCCGCATGGCTTGTACCGCGCCGTGACCCGCGTGGCGAACATGAAGCTGCCCATCTACATCACCGAGCACGGCCTGCCCGATGCCGACGACGACCAGCGCCCGCGCGCGCTGGTGCTGCACCTGCATCAGTTGTGGCGCGTGTTACAGGGGAATTACCCGGTGAAGGGCTACTATCACTGGACACTCACCGATAACTTCGAGTGGGTAGAGGGCTGGGAGGCGCGCTTCGGGCTGATCGAGCTCGACCCGGAGACGCAGGTGCGGCGCAACCGCCCCAGCGCCGATTTGTACGCGACGATTGTGCGGGGCAACGCCATCACGCCGGAGCTGCTCGATGCGTACACGCCGGAACTCCGCCGGGTGTTGTTGCCCGCATGAAGACCGCCGAACTGGATTACACCCTGCCGGAGGAGCTCATCGCGCAGACGCCGGTGGAGCCGCGCGACGCCTCGCGGCTGTTGGTCATCCACCGGCAGACGGGCGCGCTGGAGCACCGGATTTTCCGCGACATCGGCGATTATTTGCGCCCAGGCGATTTGCTCGTCGCCAACGAGAGCCGGGTAATTCCGGCGCGGTTGTTCGCGCAGAAGCCCACCGGCGGGCGGGTGGAAGTGCTGCTGCTGCGCGATTTGGGCGAGGGTCGCTGGCGCGCGCTGGTGGGCGGCGCGCGGACGCGGGTGGGGTCGCGCTTGCAGCTGCTCGAAGGGGACGCGCTCAGCGACATCGCAGCGGAGGTGGTCGAGACCGGCGAGCGCGGCGAGCGGGTGCTGGCCTTCTCCGCGCCGCTCGCGCCGCGCCTCGATGCGCTCGGCGTGATGCCGCTGCCGCCGTACATCCATCAGCAGCTGGCTGACCCGGAACGCTACCAGACCGTCTACTCGCGCCGGGAGGGGAGCGCGGCCGCGCCCACCGCCGGGCTGCACTTCACGCCGGAGCTGCTGCTGGCCTTGCGCGAGCAGGGCGTGGGGCTGGCCTTCGTCACGCTGCATGTGGGGCTGGATACCTTCCGCCCCATCGCCGAAGCCGAGGTGGAGGCGCACCACATCCACAGCGAGTGGGCGTATCTCAGCCCGGAAGTGACCGCGCAGATCAATCGGACGAAGGTGATGGGCGGGCGTGTGATCGCCGTCGGCACGACGAGCGTGCGCGTGCTAGAGACGGCGGCGCGTCACGGCCTGCTGCAAACGTCGGACAATGCCTGCCCCTGGCGTCCGCTCGCGCCGTTCGAGGGGTTCACGCAACTCTACATCACGCCGGGGTTCCAGTTCCGCGTGGTAGATGCCATGCTTACCAACTTCCACCTGCCGCACAGCACCTTGCTCGCGCTGGTGATGGCCTTCACCTCGCCCGAACTCATCCGCAAGGCTTACGCTGAGGCCGTGCGCGAGCGCTACCGGTTCTTCTCGTTTGGGGATGCGACGTTGATGGTGTAGCGAATGCACGAATGGCGAATGAGCGAATGGCGAATGGGAGGTCTGTATGCGAAAGTTCACATGGTTCATTGTATTGTTAGTGATGGTTGGAGCAAGCACAAGCGATTTGCCGTTCCAGGTTGCCGCTCAAACGCCGCCGCCGCCCACAATCGGGACGGCGGCGTTTGTTATCGCATCCAGCGTGATGCCGTGCTACACCGGCTGCGGCGGCATCGCCAATCCACCCACCAGCAATGCGGATTATGAGCAGCAGGTGATCGAGCTGGTCAATGCCGAGCGGTGGAACAATGGGCAATTGCCGCCGCTCAAGCGCGAGGACACGCTCACCCATGCGGCGCGCTATCATGCTAACGATATGACCCACGATAATTATTTCAAGCACGATACTTACGATCGGGTCAACGGCAATTTGGTTTTTGTGTGTAGCACATGGGATCGGGTGATTGGCTACTACGGCAGCGGCTGGAGCGGTTTGGCGGAGAATATCGCGTGGGGATACAGTACCCCCCAGAGTGTCATGCAAGGTTTGATGAATAGCAGCGGGCATCGCGCTAACATCCTCAATCCCAATTATCGAGAAATCGGTGTGGGATACGTTTCATCCCGTTGGGTGCAGAACTTCGGCGCGAAAAGTGCGCGCTACCCCATCGTCATCAACCGCGAGGCGGCCACCACCGACCACTACCGGGTGAATCTGTACATCTACGGGGCAGGGACGTGGACTGAGATGCGCCTGCGCAATAACAGCGGGGACTGGACGGCCTGGCAACCGTTCCAGACAAATGTAGTGTGGTATTTGCCAAAGACACGCGGGACGCACACGGTCTCGGTGGAGCAGCGCAAGACGGGCAGCAGCACTGCTTCCAGCGATACTATTTATTTGACACAGGATTTTATGGCTACGTTGGGCGGCATTCCCGCATCAGCCACCTTTTTGTACAGCATCCCCGAAGGCGTGTTCGTGCCGCCGCAGCAGAGCGTAACCCCGCATAATACCACGACTGCGGACGCGCTCGCCTGGACGTTGACCACGCAAGGCAATTGGTTCACGGTCACGCCCGCGAGCGGGAACACGCCGGGCGCGTTGTTCATCATCACGCCCAACACACCGAGCTCGCCCACGCCGGGCGTGTGGACGGGGGCCGTTACGGTGACGGTGACGAATCCACCGGACACTTTGAACAACGCGCAGCGCATCACGCTTACACTGCGCGTCATAGACACGCCCATCCGCCGGGTTTACCTGCCGCTCACGCTGTGGCAGTAGTGACCCAGACTTGTGCCCCTTCAATCCGCACCCAATCACCGGTGTGGATTTTTTCTAACGGCAGCTGATCCACCATCGGAATCTCGCTGATAATCGCGCCCACGGCCACAATCGGCTCGCTTTCGGCGTTGAGGATGGCGGCAGGGACCAACCCGTTCGCCGCGAGTTGATACAGCACATACGATCCCACCGTGCTCCCCTTGCCGGTGGGGAACACCAGCACTTTCCCCGCCACGCATTGCCCCTCCAGCGGATGGCCCTGCTCTGTAACGATGCCCGTTGCCGCATCCACGCCACCTAGAAACCCGATTGGTTCAGATGAGACCAGCGCCTCGCCCTCGGCAACGCCGGATTTGATGATGCGGCCATGTAGTGTAAGTAGCTCGCTCATGCGGCATCCGGTTTGGCAAGAAATTCGTCCAGGTCGAGGTTGCCGCTGTTAAATTCCACAAGTCGCGGCCAATCAATTTCATAATCGGAATCACAAAAACGCGAGATAAATTGTCCGTTTAGCCGATTAACAGTTCTCGTTTTTTCTTTCTCAAAAGCCTCATTGTGTTCTTTGGCTCTATAGCCGATTGGTTCAATGATTTCTGTATAAAGATTAGAATTTTCGCTAATCAAATACCAAAAATTTTGCCCAACTATTTTTAGATAACCGCGAAGGTAGCCGGTTTTAGTTTTCCCATAGCAGATGCCTAAAACAGCCTGTACATTGGCGCTACGTCTGGCTTGTTTTACACGGGCTACTGCGTTTTTTAGATCTTGTTCTAGTTTGTTTTGTTGTGAGCTGTTGCCCCAATTAGGGCCTGACTTGATTGAGACTACGTAATGTGTGCCTTGGTTGAAAAATTCCAGGTCAACCCCAGAAGCGGTAGATTTATGTCCATCACAGGTCATTTCAGCGATAAATACCGCCAGACCTTCCAGGAAATCGCCAAAGAGTTTTTCCTCAGATGAGGACAAAAAAGCTTCAAGCAAACCAGCAATTAAATCAGGCGATGTGAGGATATTTTTTGCTTTGAATAGATAGGGATTTTTAAGCAGCAGTTTGTTGAGTTGTAATGTCTCAATAGATCTCAAACGACGCTGGTGAAAATCCACTATGTTTTCATTGACATACTCACAGACGCGATCAAGGTCTAAAGGTCTCATTTCGTGTTTTCCTCATGTATTTCTTCCAGCTCATATTCCGGGCCTGTTTCAGCAACTATCGGTAGCTTGATTTGTGCCCTAGCTATACGTCCACGGGATAAAGCTACATAATCGTTACTCAGGTCAATGCCGATGTAATGCCGCCCCATCTCTGCGGCAGCCAGTGCGGTGGTGCCAGAGCCGATGAAGGGATCAAGGACTGTATCACCTGCTTCGGTAAACAACTTGATGAACCAGTTAGGGAGGTCGAGCGGAAATGCCGCGCTGTGATTGCGATTAGCGCATTCTGTCGCCATGTGGATGACATTGTTGGGGTAGACTTTGTCACGCCCCACCCAGTTGGAGACGTTTTTGCCAAAGCCGCTGCCCACGTCGGATTCGTCTCTAATGCGGTCGGTTTCACTCAAGTTCGCCAATCGCGTCTTGGCCCAATCGCCCACCGGAACCATAACCGCTTCTTGATACATATTGAAATGCCGTTGCTTATTGAACTGGATCAGGCGTTCCCAATTATCTCTAAACCGATTCGGCCACTTGCCGGGATATGAGTTCTTTTTGTGCCAGATAAACTCTTCTGTCCACAACCAGCCTTCACGGCGCATCGCCAGAATGAGCTCCATGACGTAAGTATGCCGTTCCCCGTTGACAACGCGCTCTTTGATGTTTAGCACAAAAGTTCCTGTAGGTTTAAGGACACGGTAGAATTGGCGCGCTTTGGGCAGAAACCATTCTACATAGTTATCAGGACGAACACCGCCATAAGTGTTTTTTCGCTGATCTGCATACGGCGGCGAGGTGAAAATCAAATCCACGCAGTTAGCGGGCAATTGCGCCAATACTTGCTCGCAATCGCCATGTAAGATTTGATCAAGATACTTCATCATCCATCCTCTTGCAATAACTCTTGTGCAAACATTCTTCGTGGTCTGTCGTCCGTCGTCGGTGGTCAACATTCAGCAAGTAGCAACTGGAGTTATTATAGCATATCACCCCGCACCGCCATCCCCACACATGCCTCCAACGTCCCGAAGCGCGTCTGCACGCCCGCGAGGTTGCGCAGGTAATACGCGCCTTTCGCGGAGGAAGTCATCACGGCGGCAAAGCCCAAATCGCGCACAGGGGCGATTGCCAGGCACGCATCGGCGTAGAGCCGTCCGCCCGCCGCTTCGATTTCGGCGGCAAGGCCCTGGGCTATCGCCGCTCCTTTCACCGGGCGGGCGCAGGTGATCCATAGCGGCAGGCGCAGCTGTTTGCCGCGCACCAGCTCCGCCACCTGCGCGATTTCCGCCAGTGAAGCGTGCGGACAACCGATCCACACCAGCGCGGGGGGCGCGGCGGCGTCGCTGAGCAGGGCATAGCCCGGCGCGAGGTCATCCACCACCAGCGTCTCATGCTCTGGCACGAGCATATCCTCGGTGAGTGCCTCCGGCGTCACCCCCGCTACATGGAACAACCCCACCGCCCCGGTCGCGGCGAGCGCGGCCCCCAGCGCCTTGAGTTTTTCCTCCCATAGCGGCTCGTTACGCGCCAGCGGCAGCCCCCCAAAGAATGGGATGCGCTTCCCGGCGATTTTGCCCACTACTGCGCCCAATGCGCTGTAGTCGCTGCTGGTGTGGGGTGCTGCGGTTACTTTCACCAGCAACGTGGCGCGGCGGTTCTCTTCGAGGTGTAAGCCATACGCGCCCGTGCGCCCTACGAGCGCGGCAGCAATCGCGCCCGGGCCGCCCTCGCGGTTGGTGCGCGCGCCCAGCACGCTGTTGGCGTAGGCCACAGCGGAGGATTCGGCCCAGGCGATGTGTTCGCCCGGCGCGGGGACATTGCCCACGAGGTAGGGCGTGCAGGTGGGGATAGGGTCGCCCGCGCCCACCCCCATCCGCGCGAACGCGGCGATGACGGCCTGCTGCTGCGCGGCAAAGGCGGGATCGAAGCCCTGCTCGCGCCAGGCTGCCAGATCCATCGCGGCGGGGTTGAGCGTGGTAGGCACGCGGACGCGCGCGCCTTCATCAGCCCACCGGCGGAGGAAATCCAGCCCAGCGGAGCCGATGTTGCGATAGGAGACACCGGAAATCTGCACACTGGCGACGGGGATTAAATGCTCCGCGCCGTAAATCTGCGCCAGCGCAACAATGATCTCCATCGCGCGGCGAGTGGCAGGGCCATCCTCGCCCCTGAGCCAAGCTTGCTCTTCGAGGGTCAGGTGAATGTGATTTTGGATTTTGGATTTTGGATTTTGGATCATGCTAATTGCTTACCGATTTGATGTGTTTCTTCTGTATAGCTGACACCTATCATCTTTTCTGAATTATAGCCCAAAAGCCGCGCACATAAAAGCGCGGGGATACGCCAAGGGGAACAAAGAATCCAGGGCGCGCGTCTTTATTCCGTGTGAATTGAAAATCATAATAGCAAGGAGAGCGAAATGAAAAACCTTTTGATGGCGATGGTGGTATTGGTGTTGGTTGCCGGTTGTGCGATAACCAGTGTTTCAACGGTAGAGTTGAACGGCACCTCATGGATGTTGACGCGCTTGGGTGATGCGCCGCTGGTTTCGGATACTGAGGTTACGTTGTACTTTGAGGATGATGCTCTGGGCGGAAATGCTAGTTGCAATACCTATGGAGGTTCGTACACAGTGGATGGGGCGCAGATTTCCATGAGCGAGGTCTTCAGTACCATGATGTACTGTTATCCAGAGGAGCTGATGGAGCAAGAAATGGCCTATCTCGCAGCGCTGGAAGCCGCAGCCACGTTCCAGGTGAAAGACAATGTGCTGTGTCTCATGGATGCTGATGGCAGCGTGCTGGCAGAGTTCACTGCTATCGAAAGCTGAGATCGGCGGGTTTTCTCGCCAGGCGCCGGGATTCCCTGCGCCTTTTTTGTTGGGTGACAATTCCCGTAAGTTGGTGTAAACTTCGGAAAGTGCAGCTCCAGTCAACTTGGCATATCCAATAGCATCCTTGGGAGGTTGTGAATGAGGAATAATGAGATTGCTCAATTGTTGCGCCGCGCCTTGCTCGAAGGCGGCGCAATGGTTCACGCGCTTTACGAGTACGAGCTAAAAGAGCATATTGATCACTGGTACAAGGGGCTTAAAAAAGATCATGATGACTTTGTATTCGTGGTGACGGAAAACGCCGGGCATGTGGCGATGCTTCTGATTATGGCTGATAAAACTGTGTACATCAATGAAGAGGCACGGGAAAAGCTCCAGGCTGCCTGGCCGGATACTTATCAGCATAACCTGCAATTGTTTATTCCGGTTATGGCCGATGATTTAGCCAATGGCTTTATCTCCGTCAATGGGGTACGTACTCCCGCAGCTGTCCGAAATGCGCTATCACGCAAAAACCGGCGTGGGGGGAACGTTTCCGAGCGTCGTGAATAGATACGGGTTTCGCCCAAATTGGGTGGGGTAGTATTTTACCGGTGCATAACGACGTTTTGTAGACTCAAGGCCTGGAAACCTGCCAAGTCTATGTCCTAAACTTAATGACATTGAGCTATCTGTTACTGTCCGGTTTCATTATACGGCAATTTCACCGTAAACGTGCTGCCCACACCGCGTTGACTAATAACTTTGACGTTGCCGCCGTGTGCTGTCACGATGCTCTTGACCAGTGCTAGCCCCAGTCCTGTGCCACCATAGCGGCGGCTCATACTACCGTCTACTTGATAGAAACGCTCGAAGATACGCTCTAACTTGTCGGCGGGAATGCCAATGCCAGTGTCTTGTACTTCTAAGATAAGATGGACGTCCGTCTTTGTCAGGCGTACGTTGATCTGTCCCCCCTCAGGTGTGAACTTGAGTGCGTTACCCACCAGATTGTCCAATAAGCGGCGCATCTGTGTCGGTTCGGCCAGCAAAGAGGGTAGGTCGGGGGAGCATGTAGCTGTGAGAGTGACGCCCGCTTGCTTGGCTGTTACCTGGAAGTCGTTAATCATACCGGCGACCAATCTTGCAAAATCCACTTTTTCGTGGACAGGCTTTTGTGTTTCCACTTCCAGAATCGCGTTGATGTCTTCTACTAACTGCGTGAGCATTTGCATCCGGCGTGTGATGATGGCTACTGGTTCTTCTTGTTCTGGTTGTAAATTGCCCAACACGTGATCGTGCAGTAACTCTGCGTAGCCACGTGCAATCGCTAACGGGGTGCGCAGCTCGTGAGAAACATTTTGGATGAACTGATCCTTTAGGCGATCCAGTTCTTGCTGTTGTTCGAGTGCGTGTGCCAGTTCTGTGGCGCGTTGCTCCTCCTGTGTAAAGAGGCGTGCGTTCTCAATGGCGATCGCTGCCTGCGTGGCAAAAGCCGTCACCAGCCGTCCATGCTCTGCGGTATAGAAATGTGATTCCTGCTTGTCGAGCGAGAGCATGCCAATCAAGCGATCTCCAAAAATCAGGGGTGCCCCCAACCAGGCGCGCGTGCCGGATTCATCATGGGGTGACCGGCAGAAATTTTTGTATTGCTTGGGAGCATCGTCTACAATCAACAACCGGCGTTCGCGAATCACTTGTTGATTGGGATTGTCATTACTGGTTAGATCGAAGGTCAGCCCTACAATCCGCTCGAGATTGGGGAACCCCCGTCCGCCAATGATTTCCAATACATCCCCTCTGAGTTGCTGTACCGAGCCGCTATCGTAAGGAACGACTTTTTGAAGTTCGCTTAAAATCAACTCTAACACCCGGTTCAAATCCAGTGAGGTGCTCAGGGCTTGCGTGACGGCGCGCAGGGTTTCCGCCTCGCGCCGTCGCCGGGCCTCGGCTTCGAACAGCCGCGCGTTTTCCACCGCGTTCACGCATTGTTGTGCCAAGGCCTGGATGAAAGCGACTTCCTGGGGGGTATAATGGCGTGGTTCGCGATGCCAGAGGACGATGCCGCCGCTCACTGTGTTATCGCGCAACATGGGTACGGCCAGCACCGCGCTGATCTGTTCCATTTGCGCCAGTAAGCTGAAGGGGTAATCCGGTTGGTGTGTGATGTCGGGGATTTGCACTGCGCGGCGTTCGGCGGTGGCCTGGCCGATAGCGCCCTGGCCCAACGGCACTCCCTGGGACTCTACAGCTTGCCGAAATTCTTCGCTGATACCGTATCCGGCGATGATGTAGAGCGAGCCATCTTCGCGGAAGCCAAAGACCCCGCTGGCGTGGGAGAACGACAGGAGCGCGGCGTGCCGGGCGATGGAGGCCAGTACTTCCTGAAGGTTGGTGACAGAGGTGATTTCGCTGCTGACCCCGGTGATGGCGGCTAGCTCGTCAGCGCGCCGGCGAAGGTCCGCATTGAGAAACGCTTGCGCTGTCAGATCGCTGATTTGACTGGCGAAGGTGAGCTCGTCGGGTTGCCAGGCGCGGCAGGTGTCTAATTGCTCGCAGGTAAGCACGCCTGCCAGTTGCCCGTGCAGGCGAATAGGCGCTTTGATAAGTGCGGCAATATGTTCTTGGTTTTCTTTCGTTAGTCTATGTTCAGCCGTTGGTGTGTCGGTGATGGCGAGGATTTGTTTGGATTGGAGCGCCGCAAGTCGCTCGGCTCCATCTGCCAATAGAGTGGTTTGGCCCATGCAGGGATTGGCTTTGCCGTCCGGGGTGGCACTTTCCAGGCAGCGTAGTTCGTTTTGCTGGGCCGTCGCACGCCAGATATTGACCCGGCTCACTTGTAGCGTTTCGGCGGCCGCGGTAGCGATAGCGCGTAGTGCCTCTGGCAGTCGCCCGGCGGCCAGGTCGGGATGCGTTGCCAGCTGGATTAAGGTGGTGTGTTGCCGTTCCATCCGTTCCAACCGCTGGTTTTGTTCCTCCTCGGCTTGTTTGCGTGCCGTGATGTCCTCTTCCAGCGCGAGGTAATGCGTGATGATATTCTCCTGGTTGTAGATGGGCGAAATCGAGGCCGCTACCCAGTAGTATGTACCATCCTGCTTACGGTTATGTAGCTCCCCGCTCCATTCCTGCCCCACCTTAAGTGCATGCCACAGTTCTGCATATACTGCTGCCGGCGTTTGACCGGATTGGAGGAGCGCGGGAGTCTTGCCGAGGATGTCGGCAGCCTCGTAGCCGGTTTGTTGGGTGAAGCGCGGGTTGACGTATTCGATGACACCCTCGGTGTCGGTAATCATCACAGCGATGGGGTTCTGTTCTACGGCGCGGGAGAGTTTGCGTAGTTGTTCTTCTGCTTGTTGCCGAGCCTGGCGTACTTGCGCGTCTTGCAATTCGCGCTCTACCGCCGGGAGTAACCGCGCCAACTTGTCCTTCATCACATAATCATAAGCGCCGGCCTTCATTGCTGCGACGGCCACTTCTTCACCGATAGTACCGGAGACAATGATAATTGGGATGTTGTTACCGGTGACCTTGAGTAGCAGTAGTGCTTCCATGCCGCTAAAGCGCGGCAAAGCGTAATCGGTGATGACAATGTCCCAGGAGGCGTCCGTGAGCGCCTGGCGCATTTGCTCAGCGTTCTCGACCCGCTGCAAGGTCAGGTCATAGCCGCCCCGACGCAGTGCCCGTTCGATGAGCAGGGCATCGTCTTCCGAGTCTTCGACCAGTAGCACGCGCAATGGAGTAGTCATACGCTTTATCGTTTGTGCTGGGGGGGGGTATTCAATACCAGCCAGTATAGTCCCAACTGGTTGACCGCTTCGATGAATTCATTGAAGTTGACGGGTTTACGGATGTAGCTGTTGGCTCCCAGATTGTAGCTTTCAATGATATCCTGGTCTTCGTCGGAAGAGGTCAGGATGACTACGGACAGCAAATGGGTGCCAGGGTTGTCCCGGATGCGGCGCAGCACTTCCAGCCCATCAATCTTAGGTAGTTTGAGATCCAACAGCACTAGCGTTGGTAAGTCTGTAGGATCACGGTCTGCATAAGCCCCGGTGGCGAAGAGGTAATCCAGCGCCTCAATCCCGTCCCGTGTCACGATGACTTCGTTGACTAGATTACTCTTTTTGAAGGCGCGTAATGTGAGCACTTCATCGTCTGGATTATCTTCCACAAGTAATAATGTGCGTTTTGTAGACATATTCACCTCCCTCGAAAATGGCGAATAGCAAATGAAAACCAGCGTAGTGCGAAGCAGACGCTTCGCGCGCGCGAACGGCGCATTCTCTCCCTGTAGCACAGGCTTCAGCCTGTACGTCTGCTTCGCGCGTACGAACGGCGCATCTATGCGCTGACAGTTCGCGTTACATTTTCATCCAACCGCGGGTGACCGCCGGTTAATGAAGAATTCTTCTAAAAATCAAAGATAACTGTACCTGCAGTAGCTCAAGCGTTCGTGTTGTTATTCGTTACTTAACGTAAAGTAAAATGTTGCGCCGGCATTTACCGCGCTCTCCGCCCACACTTGCCCCCCATGCCGGTGGATGATACGCTGTACGGTCGCTAACCCGATGCCCGTACCTTCGAATTCTTCGTGATTGTGCAGGCGTTGGAATGCACCGAAGAGTTTATTAGCATACGCCATATCAAAGCCTGCGCCGTTGTCGCGTACGAAGTAGGTCGGCAGCTGTTCTATGTGTGTCATACCTACTTCAATCCGCGGCTGCGCTACCTTGCTGGTGAATTTCCAGGCATTACGCAGCAAATTCTCCAGCACTACCCGCAGCAGGCGTATATCCCCAGTGACGATCAGTTGGGAGGCGATAAGCACCTCAACCTGGCGTCGTGGGTCTTGTTCTTGCAACTCACTGGCAATCTCCGCCGCTACCGCGCTTAGATCAAAGGGGGCGTGGTGGACATCGCCGCGTGTTAGTCGTGAGAGCTGCAACAGATCGTCAATGAGCTGCCCCATGCGCTGGCTAGCAGCGCGCACCCGCTGTAGATAATCTTTGCCGAAATCGTCCAGTACTTCTTCGTAATCTTCCAGCAATGCCTGACTAAACCCATCAATGGCGCGTAGCGGACTGCGCAAATCGTGTGAGACGGAGTAAGAAAAGGCTTCTAGCTCCTTGTTGGCGGCGGCGAGCTGCGCGGTGCGCTCGACTACGCGTAGTTCCAGGACTTCGTTCAGTTGGCGGATTTCTTCTTCCGCCTGTTTGCGGCGGGCGATCTCTTCTTGTGCCGCTTTGTAGAGGTGCGCATTTTCTAGTGCGGTGGTAAGCTGATCTACCATCGCTTGTAAAACGGCGATATCCTCTTCGGAGAAGGCGTTGCTCTGCTTGCTTTGTACCGTCAGTGCGCCGATGGCTGTACCATGTGTTACCAGCGGCAGGGCCATTTCCGAACGCGCTTCCGGAAAAAAGGGATTGTTGAAACATACTGTTTCCGCGCCCACGTCTAGCGCGATCCGCGCCTGCTTGTTGGCGATGCTCCAGCCAATCATAGATTCGCCCCCTACACCTAGTTGATGGCCCGTGCCCAGCATTCGGTGCCTGGCCTCGCCGCTGCCCGCTTTCAGCACTGCATACTCGTGACTCTCGTCTACCAGGAAGATGCCTACATAGTAGAAGGCGAATCGTTCCTGAATTAAACTGACGGTTTGCTGCATCAGTGCCTCAGGATCCAAAATGGTGATCGCTGATTTCGCTACCTCCGCGGCGGTTTGCAGTTGCGTTGTGCGGCGTTGTAAGTGTGCTAATAGTTGTTCGCGTTCAGCCTCCGCACGTATGCGCTCATCTAGTTCGTGCTGGGCAGATTCGTAGAGACGGGCATTTTGCAAGGCGATGGCTACCTGATCTACCACGGTTCGCAATACGGTGATGTCTTCCTGTGTAAAGGCGGACTCTGCTACGCTTTGTACACTTAGCGCACCGATGATCTGCCCGTGTGCGGCTAGCGGTAGCGCCATCTCGGAGTGGGTATTGGGCAGGAAGGGATTGTTGAAGCGCACTGCTTCTGTTCCTACATCTAGTGCGATCCGTGGTGTAGCGTTGGCGATGCACCACCCGATCATAGATTCGCCGCCCACTGCCAGGCGGTGTCCGGCGGCCAGCATTTGCTGACCGGCTTCCCCTGTCCCGGCCTTCAGTACTGCGTATTCGCCGCTTGCGTCCACCAGGAAGATGCCCGCATAGTAGAAACCGAAGCGTTCCTGAATTAGATTGACGGTCTGCCACAATAGGTGTTCGGGATCGAGAATGGTGATGGCTGATTTGGCGACCTCGGCAGCAATTTGGAGCTGGCGTGTCCGGTGTTGTAAATGTACCAGGAGCTGTTCCCGTTCTGCATCAGCCAGTTTGCGTTCGGAAATATCCGTGCCGATACCGCCAATGCCGTACAGCTCGCCATCGGCATTATAGAGCGGGAATTTCATAGAGAGATAGGTGTGCAGGTTGCCGTTAGTTGTGCGCACTTGTTCTTCAAATTCCAGCGCACGTTGGCTGGCTATGACCAACTGATCGTTGGCGCGAAACTGTGCCGCGATGTCTTCGGGGTGTATATCGTAATCGCTTTTTCCGCGCAATTCGGTGAGGCTGGTTTCATGGAGCATTTCGTACTTGCGATTGATGAGCAGGTAGTGACCGGTCAGGTCTTTGATGTAGATGAGCGCGTTTGTGTTATCCAGGATTGCTTGTAACCGTGCTTCGCTCTCGCGACGGGCGTGTTCGGTTAGGAAGGCCACTGTCATATCTTCATATACTAGCGCCCACTGGTCAGCGGTGGACGCATTGCAGACATGAAAAAGGACGTTGCGATGGGTTCCGTCCTTGCAAGTTATTTGCAGGGTCTTGCTAGGGACGGTTGTGTTAGCATTAAGCGTGTTTTCCCAGCTGATCCAGGCTTGCTGGCGTTCGATAGGGTTGTGGTGGGTGCGTTGGAGCCAGATTTCGAGCGTGGGCACTTCAGGTTGCACATAACCAAAGGTGGCGATGAATTGTGGGTTGAGCAGCACGATCTCTCCGGCGGTGTTGACAAGCGCCAGGGGCAAGGGAAAGTTCTCGATGAATTGCCGGAAGCGATCCTTACATGCGTCCATTATGACTCCGCTATGTCCGGAGGTTCCCTGCCTGGAGTACAAGCCCTGTGTTAAAGTTGGCAGCACGGTTGGACATTTCTTATTCTCATTGTAGAGCATTTTTCAGAGTACGCAATTCAGATCAGGATTTTCATTTGGGTATTGTTAAAAGTCATAACTTTTGGTATAGTAAGAGTATCCAATCCATGCCCCCTTTCGTTAAGCTAAGGGGCTATTCAAGGGTCAAAATGGACTGGTAGTAGTGGCTTCAGTCGCTTTTTACGCCACCGGAACGCCTAATGAAAATTAAGAAAATAAACCGGAAATAAAACCATTTGCAAGAATCACTTCTTAAAAATTTACAAATTGAGAATTTTGCCCCAACCCCTGCCCCCCTCCCCACGCCGTGTAGCGGCGTGGGGAGGGGGAGAAGAATAATGGGGTTTTTGGGCAGCGGCGAAGCCGCCGCCCAAAAACCCCACAAAAAATGCCCCCTTTCCCCCGCTTGCGGGGGAAAGGGGGCAGGGGGATAGGAGGTATCATTTTATTTTTAGAACGACCAACTTGACACAAAACCTTATTTACGGATTAATTTCTTAAAATGCATAAGGCGTCACTACGAAACGGTACAGCGATTGAGGCTATCTTTGGACTACCTTTAGCTGACTCAGACACATAGGAGGTGCGAGATGGCAGTGATTACGATTTCCCGGCAGTATGGCAGTGGCGGCGATGAAATAGCCCGGCGTGTGTGTGATATGTTGGGCTATCAGTATTTCGATAAAACCCTGATGGCGAAGGTGGCTGCCGAGTTGGGGCTATCTGAAGAAGAGGTGGTGGATTACTCCGAGACCGAATACAAGCGCCGGGGTTTTTTTCAGCATCTTTTTGGCTCGCGGGTAGTGACTGAGGTAAGCACCTGGGCCAGTGATGCGCGCGGCGTCAAGAGCTTGCGGGTGGAAACGCTCGATGAAGCGCGCTGTATCAATCTGGTCAGAGATACGGTGTTGGCGGCTTATGAGCGAGGTAACGTAGTCATCGTTGGGCGCGGGGGGCAGGCGATTCTGCGTGAAAAGCATGGCGTGTTGCACGTGCGTATTGATGCGCCTCTCGGTGCGCGCGTGCTGGCAGTGCAGCGACAGCAGGCCCTCGCGTTGGAAGCTGCCAATACGCTCACCGTCAACCGCGACCAGGCTGCCGCCGCCTACCTGCGCAATTTCTATGCAATTGATTGGGACGATCCGGCGCTTTACCATCTCATCATCAACACGGGTAAATGGGCGGTTGAGTCTGTTGCCCACCTGCTCATTAGCGCCTTGGGGCATCTTAAGTAAGGTGGTTTTGGGAGGAGTTTCCATGTGACTATGCCACATCAACGATGCACGAAAATCTTGGCGGGATAGCGAACCAAAGTTCGCGTTACATTCTCTCCGCACACGATTTTGTGATTTGAGATTTTCAGGGGAATTCCTCATTAACCGGTGGTTCACCAGCGGTTGGATGAAAATGTAGCGCGAACTGGGAGCGCATAGATGCGCCGTTCGCAGCCATGCGAAGCAGACGCTTCGTGCTACGCTGGTTTTGATTCGCCATTCACCATTCGCAATTCGTCATTTTCAAGGGAGGATTCTCATAGAAGTCACACTACTAGCCATTACGCAGTACCTTGAGGGCGCGGGTGGCCCGGAGGGGTTAATCGAGTACGCGGGGCGGGTCTGCTACCGCAGCGAGGGGTATGGTAACACGGCGGTCTTCATCCGCGCGCGGTTACGCGATGGGCACGAAAGCATCGTGGAGCACGCGGCTGCTACCTTTGAGGTCAACGGCATCAGCCGCGCCTGCTCGCATCAGCTAGTGCGCCACCGGCTGGCCTCGTTCAGCCAGGAGAGCCAACGCTATGTCGAAATGACCGAGCCGGACTGGGCGTTACCGCCCGCGCTGTTGGAGAATCCTGAAGCCGTTGCGCTCTGGGAACGGTTTGCGGAGCAAGTCACCGCCACTTACGAGGGATTGCGCGCCCTGGGCTTGCGCAAAGAAGATGCGCGCTTTGTGCTGCCCAATGCTGCCGCTACACGCATCATTGTCACCATGAACTTCCGCGAGTTGCGGCATTTCTTCCGGCTGCGGCTGGCGCGCGAGGCGCAGTGGGAAATCCGCGAGCTGGCACAGCGTATGTTGGAACTGGTGCGCCCACACGCGCCTACCATCTTCGCCGAGTTTGAGGATCCGGTAACATAATTGCTTTTGGTATGTTTACCGGGAAGAGACAGCAACCGGGGCGGGCGTTGGTTTATCCAATGCCCGCCCCGGTTTTGGCTCTAGCGCACGCCGTTGCGCGCGATGACATCCTTGTACCACAGCGCGCTATCTTTGAGCGTGCGCGCCTGCGTTTCATAATCCACCCAAATGATGCCGAAGCGTTGCGTGTAACCTTTGGCCCACTCGAAATTATCCAGGAGCGACCAGACGAAGTACCCCGCCAGCGGCACGCCGTTTTGGATGGCCCGGTGCGCGGCGATGAGGTGCTCGCGCAAGTAGCGTGTGCGGCGCGCGTCGCGTACCTGCCCGGCGGCGTCTGGCCCGTCGCTGTAGCTCGCCCCATTCTCGGTGATGTAGATCTTGGGCACCTGATACTCGAAGTAGAGCCGGTTGAGCACCCAATACAGCCCGTTGGGGTAGACTTCCCAGTTCATTTCGGTGCGTTCCACGTCGGGGGGATAGTCGCCCTTGGCCGCCAGCCCGGCCCTGGACTCGGGATGCTCTATGACGGTGGAGCGGGTGTAATAGTTTAGGCCGAGGAAGTCGGTAGGGGTAGCGATGGTTTCGAGATCTCCCGGCTGCACGAAGTCCATGCCTGCCGGTAGGTAGTTTTGTGTGATATACAGGGCTACCATGTCGGCAGGATACCCTCGCCCATAAAGCGGATCGAGGAACCACCGGGCGATATGCCCTTCCATCCGGCGCGCGGCGGCGATGTCGGCGGGTTTGCGGGTGGCCGGTTCGATGTGGTTGAGGTTGGGCGCAATGCCTACCTCGCAGCCGGGGCTGTTGCCGCGAATGACCGGGGTCGCCCACCCGTGCGAGAGGAGCAGGTGATGCGCCACGCGCACGGCAGTGGCAGCATCTCGCAGTCCTGGAGCGTGGGCGCCATAGTGATACCCTACGAAGGCGGCAACATGGGGCTCGTTGTGCGTGATCCAAGAACTGACCCGATCGCCCAAATGTCGTGAGAGCACGTCCGCGTATTCGACAAACGCCTCCGCCGTGGTGCGCGTTGCCCAACCGCCCGTATCCTGGAGCGCCTGGGGGAGGTCCCAGTGATAGAGCGTCACGCAGGGCTTGATCCCCGCTTTCAGCAGGCCATCTACCAATCGGCTGTAGAAATCCAGCCCGACCTGATTCACCCGCCCGCGCCCTTGCGGTAGGATGCGCGGCCAGGCGATGGAGAAGCGGTAGGCGCGCAGGCCTAGCGCCTGCATCAGGGCGATGTCATCCTGCCAGCGGTGGTAGTGGTCGCAGGCCACATCGCCGGTGCTGTGGTCCTCGATGTTGCCGGGCGTGTGTGTGAAACGATCCCAGATAGATTCGCCCTTATCGTCCGCGTCCCACGCGCCCTCGATTTGATACGCGGCGGTTGCCGCGCCCCAGAGGAAGTCTGGGGGGAATTGCCATTCTGAAGTGCTAGGTTGTTTGTCCATATTCTCTAATCCTCACTTATTCAGGTGGTGATGTGTGCAATGCAGTTGAGATTGTGCCGGGGTTGTTGCCTCTGTGCAAATCTACATATAACGGCGCACGGCGAATCTTTTTATGGCGCAGCAAAAAACGGATATCGTTCATGTTATCGTGGCTGAGTTGGTAGTGATAGTAATTGATATATTCCAGAATGGCGAATAGAAAGAGCGCGTGCGACCATACTGAAGTTTGAAAGGTTATCAATGCTGTGGTTGGGTTGAGCAGCATTAAAACCGGATAGCTCAGCAACATGATGATATTGCCCTGATTGAACGTTGAAAAGGTGCGGTAGAAATAGGGCGGTAGGGCCAGCGTATTTTTGTAAATCGTTTGTAGCTTCAAATGCCAATAGAGTGTCCCTTGGGCAAAAATGACACAGACGAAAACGCAGCTTAAAGCATACGGTTGCCAATGCTCGACTTTTAAGGTTGTCAACGAGAGGTACAAACACAGGGGTAAAAAGAAAATGTTTGCAAACTCCCAATTGCGAAGATACAGTAAGCGTTTAATGATGTGTTGCCGGCTCATACTCATCACTGTATTTTTACCTCTGGCATGCACTCAATTCCGGGAAAACGCGTTGGGCATATTTGTCTAGCTCTGCCTCTGCGGTTGCCGGGAAAACGAGCATCATATTCAAGGCGTAGGTCTCGCTATCCGGCGTGACCCAGAAGCGGATTACATAGTCTGTTTCATGCAGCGCGCCTGTGAACTCGTGGAGCGTCAGGTCGCTTCTAGTATCCGTGCAGGTCGCTACGCTTTGGAGGTTTTCGTAATCTCTGAGGATAATGTCTTGGAAATTCTGCTCACTGAAGTGCGCATCTATATCGGCTTGGGTGTAACCACATCTAAAAAAAAGATATTCCAGAAAAGCTATCGCACCTTTATCCTGATGTGCCCAGGTGATGGTGACACGATCAGCGTGTACTGTGTAGCTTCTGTTCCAATCACTGAAGGTATCCCCCGTAAATTCCAGGGCATAAGTGATGTCTTTCTGGGTAGGCTCGCTCTCCAAATTGCAGGTGTCGGAGATAGGTGTGGGTGTCGCTATGGGCAAGTTGCAGGCCAAGATCAGGCCCATGCCTAGCGCCAGAATCAAAACCAGGCGATGTTGGAAGAGAATGGGTTGCGTGATGCGTTGGTGCTTCATGTTATGCTCCATGTATACTTTGGCCGGGTTTACCCCAGTGGCTTAATCATAATCAAACACGGATTTTCTTCATCCCACATTTCGGTCAATGTGACCAGTTCCACAAACCCCTGTTTCCGGTAGAACCGGCGCGTTCGTTCGTAGGGTTCGTAGTCTATCGTTTCGCTCAAGGTTTTCACCATCACATACGCGCAGCCGTGAGCTCTGAAATACACCTCAACCTCCTGGTAGAGCGCGCTCCCGATGCCCTGCTGCTGGTACTCCGGCAGGATATCGCCCGTGTGCTGATAGTGTATCTTGACGGAAAAGAAGCCCACACATTCATCGGCGGGATTGAGGGCCGCGAAAAATGGCAGCAGGCGCACGGTTGCGAGGTATTCCTGGAGCGATTGAGCGTTGCCGAACCACTCCGGCAGCTGTTCCAGAACGCTTTGGGCATAGCGGCTTTTCAAATCGGCATCGTGGATTTGTTGGATGATGAGGTTCATGACTCTCCTGAAAGAAGTCGCACTTTAACACCACCCCATAGCCCGGCGGCGGTCGCCTAACCACCCCGAAAGTCGCCAGAACCCCAAAAGCGCCGTCCGGCACCGCGACAAAAAAGAACCCGG
>Ga0334883_1000497_pt1 | contig 69872 bp, 61 predicted proteins | sample GraSluR1_MG_6_FD_207230 | JGI IMG/M metagenome (GOLD analysis project Ga0334883, IMG submission 207230) | Sludge microbial communities from methane-producing bioreactor in Wageningen University, Netherlands - Granular Sludge_09_05-R1 | ecosystem: Engineered > Bioreactor > Anaerobic >... | reverse complement strand
GTCGATCATGTTCTTGAGGTTGTCGAACTGCTTCTCGACCTTGTCACGCTTGCGGTACTGCAAGAGGGCGGTACGGGCATCGGGCTCGCAGCTCGTCACCAGGGACCAGTATCCCACATACCGGTCACGATAGGCTTTGATCGCATCATGGTTCCAGAGGACTTTCCTTCCCCTCACCGGCGTCTCCTTGACGGTGAAGAACAGTGAGTAATCCTCGGCATGCGACTCCACAAGCTCCCCCGTCTCAAGCTCCCTGGAAAGCTCGACCATGTAGGCATTGAACTTCGCCACATGCTCGATGCGCATGGCCGTGTCGGTGAATACATGGTAGTACAGCCTCTTGCCGTCAAGTTTCGTCCTGTGGGTGATCCCGTACACGGTGGAGCGCTCATCGGAGACCAGGATGTTCTGGGGAAGCTCGAGGTCGTCCCTGTCACCATCCATATAGCCCTTCACCCGGGAGATGTTCTTCGGTACAGGCATGGTGAAATGGATGCCGTTCTCCAGGAGCATCGAGATGTTCTTCTGGCTGTAGAAGCCCTTGTCCATCATCAGGGAGACCTTCGTCATGCCCAGTTTCCCCAGCATGGCCGTGAATGCGGGCAAGGCTGAGACATCATGAAGGGAGCCGGGCAGTATCTCATAGTAGAAAGGGATCTCGCTTTCCATCCCCATCAGCAGTGCTATGTTGATCTGGGGCAGGGACTCCCCATCCCTGTTGTAGCCGTACTCGTCGTAGGGATTGTACGTCCCGTAGGTGGAGACGCTGCTGATGTCGAAGCACAGGTACTCCGTATCCTTGGACCGTCTCAGCCAGCTCTTGAAGAAGGACAGGATCTGGTCCCGGCTTATCGACTGCAGCAGTTCGGTGATCCTCGGGCTTGCCAGGGGGCTTTCCTGGTGGGGGCAGCGATGGGATTCCATCCATCCTTCCGCCAGATATGCCCTCTGGGCGGGACAGGATGCGAAGAACCATGCAAGAGCCAGCAGCTGGGAAGTGGTGTCCGCGTCGAACCCTTTCAGCAGGGACCGCCTCAACCCAAGCTTATCCGTCACCGCCTGAAGCAGGAGGGAAGGACCGATGCTGAGCGTCGAGGAGACGGCGGGAGGCATGTCGGTGCCGGGGTCCTTGTCTTGCTGCTCTGCCTGGAGCTCCTTCCATCGCTTGTTGTAGATGATCTCGCCGGTACGGGGATCCTTCTTGCCGATGCAGATCATGCGGGTTCTGGTAGTCTTCTTTTCGGCGTCCCAATAGGAAGAAGACATGTATGCATAATCGGTACCGTTCGGATGGTGCTGGAATACGATGCTTGACACTGTGGCCTCCCATGGCTAACTATAATTATAGTTAGTTTAAGACCCATTGTCAATGTTTTATTCAAAATACAATAAAGATTTAGCTGTTCATAACTATAAAATCACGAGATTTCAGGATGTATAGTTGCGGAGCTATTTCCAGCCTGTCGTGCATCAAGGATCACTGAATTCTCCTGACTGGTCCAACCATCCCTGATCCAGATGGTTATCTGCTTATGAGTATTCTTGGGAGCCTCTACATCATAATGGAAGGCAAGATCACGCTTGACCTTGCTGTCCCCCTGCAGGACCTGAATCTTCTTGAGGTGGTCCTCCACCTTCTTCTTCAACCTCTCAACCCGGTCACCGGAAATCCGATAGGACTCACTCTCTAGAATGACCTTCTGGCTTGCAAATTCATCATTCCAAGCTGTATTCTCTTCCGTCTGCATCCGATACTCATCGCCGATTTTCATCAATAGCGGACATGCATCCAATAGCGCTGGTAGTTTTGAACGGAGCGGAGCAGAACCCTTGGAAAGATCGATGACCATCAGATCTACAATAGTGTCGACAGTAGCCTTCAGACCAAGCTCACGGTTTCTGTCATCGATCTTGTTGATGAGGTACACAATTGCGCAAGCACGGGCTGTAAGCTTTTCATCCTCACTGCCCTTGAGCCATTGCATGGTCAAGTCATAGTACCTGCGATTCAGCATCTTGTTTCCAAGCAGCTTCATTGCAGTGTTGAAGTATAGATAGTCAGCAGGAATCATGTAACCCAATTCGAGCCTGGCACACTCCTTGATGACTTTGTGAATCATTGCCAGCTGATTGCGAAGCTGTGCAGAGGTCCCGGTAGGATCCAATACCCTGAACGCTTCTTCCCAGAAACGCCTTCGGATCGGAAGGAGCGGATAATCCTTGGAGAAATCGGCAGTATCAGTCTGTCGGTGCCGTATCTTGGTGTCTGCAAGATGCCTGGTAATCTCACCCAGGTTCTTCTGGATAAAAGCGTCGATGTCTGCAATCTTGTCAGGCTTCTTGGCCAGAATGACTTTGCGAATGACCTCATCCACATCGGAGTCGGAGAGTTCCACTCGGATGGTAAAGCGACCTTCCAACTTCTTCAAATTGGAAGTACCGGTGATCGCTGTCTGTCCTGTAGCAACAACCATGAGCTTGCCGTTGAAGCGCTTTGAGCAATCCTCTATCACTTCTTGTACAGCCAGAGAACGGATTGGATCTTCACCGATATACTGTTGGACTTCATCAAGCACCAGGATGGTCAAGGGGAATTTTCCATTCACAGACAATGCATCCCGGATACTCTTGAGCATCTCTTCAGAGGTGATGTCCTGTACAAACTGGTATTGCATCGCCAGCAAATTGGCACAGGCATCAACAGTAGAAAATACTGTCGGTTTCATTTTCACCAAGGCAGCATGAATGCTGTCGGAGAACAGGAAGCTATCAAGTTCATTCTCCCAAGTACAGCCATCCGCTTCTACCAATTGGCGAACTGAATCCAAAATTCCTTGATCACGCATCCACATGACAAACCGGGCAATGGGATACTGCTCAGGGAGGTTCACTGATCGGAAGACAATCTGCAACAGGGAAAGTCGAACACTGCCGTTAGCTCCGGCACCCAACGTACCGGATGCAGCATGTAGTCCACCATACCGCTTTCCTTCCCCTTCAAGCTCCTTCAACAGATCTCTGATCTTATCGGGCAGAGAGGCAATACCTTGTGCTGTAGCCCCATCGGGAAAGCGGGTGTTCACCCATAATGCTCGAAGCATCTTCACCAAATGGGATTTACCGGATCCGAAGAACCCGCTCACCCAGGCTGAAGGCTGCTCGGCCTGACCAATGTTGCCAAGAAAGGACTCCAGGATAATCTGCAGCCCGTGTTCGTACTGCCCATCACAGACAAAGGTTTCAAGTTCATATCGGAGTACATCAAGATCATGTGAAGACCGTGCAGTATCATTAACGTTGGCCACACCTTCGTTGACCAGTTTTCGTGTTTCAGGATTGTACAGGAACAAATCCTTGTTCAGAATGCTCATACCCGACTCCTTATTCCTTATTGTCTGCGGTGATGGGCACCGCCAAGTAATTCCATCCATCATATGCATCGAGAAGACGATAGTTGTTATGCTCATACGATCCAGGGAAGAAGACTACCAATCTACCTTTGACCATCGGAGCAATAGCATCCAGCAGATCCTTTACCTTGAGATACCCAAACAGAGAACCTATACCAGTCAAAGCAACTACATAGTTTGTATCTGGTGCATGCTTATCAATAAATGACGTGAAGTCCTCGACCACATGGGTCTTGAAGGTATGCAGCAAGGAGTTGAAGAGATTCGGTCTTGCGAAGCTCTTCTGTGCATGGGGATTTGCCATCAGCCACCGGGGAAAGGCATTGGTCAGATCATACTCGAGCCACTGATGTCCGGCATGGGTGGTCACAATCCCAAACTCATCCTTGATAGCTCGAAGCTTCAGTTCATCCTGCTCGTCATAGACGCACATGATCACCCGCTGGGAAGCTGCAATTTCTTCCTGCCAGGGAAGAGAGATGAACTCATCATATGCTTTCACCAAGTCACGTATCCTGCTCATAGGGATCCTCCATTCAGCGGAATGGAAAACTGGCTGGGAATACCCACTTCAATGATGTCTCCAATCCTTTTGTAGACAAGCCAACCCTTCTCTGATGCTTGCTGTGCCAGTTCCATTGCCCTACCTGCAGAAACGTCCAACATTCTGATGGGATCAGAGTCAAAGAGAGCTCTCCCCCTGTGGCCCATCAAGGTAGCCAGGATAGCTGCGTATGCAACATTTGCCACTGTTGGATTTGCTTCAACACGCTTTTTACTACCTCTTCCAATCAGGTGGCCGGTCTGGGTCCATGAAGAATTGATATTTTTTGCAACTGAGGCACGGGTTACTGAACTGTAACGTCCAGGTTCCTGTTTCTCAATGAATGCTTCCAGAACTTCTCTGTTAACCTGAATGCCTTTATTAATGCCAAGGATGTAAGGCACGGACATTCTGAATATAGGGTCCCTTGCATACACACAGAGAGCAGCCAGTAAAGCGTGTCCTTCCGTATCTCTGGACCAGAAGAACCTTAAAAGCTTGAATAGTGGGATAGCAGGATCAAACCCATACATGGTCGAAATAATCTGTGACGTAATAAGCCGACTACTCTGGGATGATTTACCCAGGCAATTCTCAGTTACAATTGCATCCAAGTATGATTGCTTTGGAGCTTCGGGATCAGTGATGTATGCAAAGAGGAGCTCCAACTCTTCTACCATTATTGTTCGAGCTGAGTGACCACCGCTTCGGTTTAATCGGAACCCAAGCTTCTCAAGCTTAAACTTCTCTTCTTCAGTCATAACCACCCTTCCTGAGTACAAAGAACCATACAGCACTCACCGACGAGCAGAGCGAGTAGACAACATTGAAGTAAGAAGTCAGCATTCTATACTGTGTATCTTTGTAGCACTATGTTCCATTATAGCTACATTAGTAGCCAATGGAAGGGTGTTTTTGATATTTTGCTATGGAATACAGCCATTTGCTGGACATACTAATACTACTGACAGTCTATAGTGTTTTTTTTGAACGATTCTCATTTGTGTGTTTCAGTTATATTGAGTCGTCTGTTAAAGAGGTCTCAATTTTCTTAGGTATGTCAGTTAGATTGTTGCCTGGCCTTTCCTAAGCAGAGGATTCCTCTGTATTAGCACCTTGAAGTTCATAATTCGTTTCCCTAGTCGACTTGACCCAGCAGTATCTTGCTCCTTTCCATCAGGTCATCAAGCAAGCGATTGGCGATAATTTTATCGGACTCGTTGGTTGTTTCCTCGGTACTGGAAGTGATGGGCCCGCATGCCAGGGCTTCCCGCTCAAGCCTCATGCCTACCTCCAGGTATCTCAATAGTTCTTGGTTTGTCAACGTAATTGGGTCCAGACTGGAAAGCCGCTCAATGGCGATGTCCTGGATGCGTCTCGCACTCTGTGCCTGCCTTCTGCTGATCTCCAGCGTTTGCGCAAGGTACTCTTTCTGACGTTCCTTGTCCATGTAGGAATCGAATGCAGCGCATCGCTTAACCCAATTATGGTTGGCCGACCACCTGAGGAGCAACGGCATGGACCAAGCATTTTCTATATACTTATTGACTACTTTCTGGATGCTCCTGTCGATGCCGTAATCCCGATAGGCGCAGAAAGCTGCATAGGCTTTGGTTGTCTCTCCCTCCTGCCTCCCCCATGTTGGTGTTGCTTCGGTTTTATCCCAGTTCACTTCAATCTCCCTTGTTCCTGTTATACTCTTTCAGCTCGACCACCTTGGCACTGACCTTGTATAGGATTTCAGAAACAATCATGAATTCCTCTGCTGTTTCCACCTTCAGAGGTTCTTCACCCAGGCAATAGAACAACTTCTCAAGAAGCTTGTTTGCACTGGACAAAAGCATATCCGAGCTTTCCTGCATTCTCTCCACCGTACTTGAACCAGCAGCTGTCAAAACCACCTCCCGACCCTTCATCAATAGTATAAACAAAATATCACTTCCAGTGGTGTCATGGGGGACACGGATAACACATGAATCTCATCAGCTCTTGGCTTCACAGAAGACGATGAAGGCTTGGGGATCAATCCCGTTCTCTCTCTTCGCAGTAAGCCGTTACTTTCACCAGCCCAGGCTTCCTCAAGAACGGGGCCGACTCTGTTGGCTCTTCTATTGGAGATGGGGCATCTCATAACGCTTAGCGTATCCAAGATATCAAAAATTGTCCCAGACAGCTCCAGACAGCCTCAGACAATGTAGGAGGTATTTCTGACCGTTTACTATATAAATCACTGATGGCTTACGGAACGCATTACAGCCTAACTGTATATATAGTACATGTTTTTCGCTTCCCTGCTATCCGCTGATGAGTTTTACTGATTGCTTCCATGAATTGGTTCCAAGGCTTTCCAGCTTTGTCTATGTGGCTGTCTGATACCTCTTAGGACTGTCCATGGCAATGCTCCTTTACATTGCCGTTGATTAATTCAACGTATGACAACCCATCTCTGCCATCTCTTAGCATTCATGTTGTGACTAGGGTTGCCCCTACATTGCGTGATAGTTCGTAATCTTCATTACTCCTTCAGAAGCAAAGACATGCAACCTGCAATCTGATTTCTTCATTCTCTTGAAAAAGTTATCAAGAGCTTCTTCCATATTTAAGCTATCCAAAAAATCCCAAGAAGCTAATGCTTTAAAGCACTTTCGCAACTGCTCCAATTTCATCGCTGGATGCGTTTCGCCTTTATGTTGAAGATATTTCTTTGCATAGAGTTCAAGAAAGTCCAAGCGCTTCTCTGTAAACCTTCCTGTACCCCTGTAGCACTCGACTTGGAAGTACAAACTTGCATCCTCGAGGCAAAGATCATTCTTGTATCTTTCAATTCTCATGTGGATGATGCTGCCTGATACAAAATGATTAATGTTGTGGTCACATTTCACCGTAAGAAAGTAGTCCTGAATCATAACTTTTGCCCCTGCTTTACCATAGAGAAGGATGCCACTTTCATCGATAGCCTTCAGTACGGTATTGGCTTGTTCCTCTGTCACTGAAGGGTGCTCTTTGCCTTTTTGCTTGCGATACTCCTTAAGGTAGATTTTAAGGAACTCAGCACAGCAAAAAGCGGATTTTCCGTCTTTTCTGCTGCCTTTCTCATTCTTTAGAGATATGGTAGAAAGCTTAAGTGTTTTAGGAGAAGAATCTTTAGTTGGTACTTTCAAATCCATAGGGTTAGTACTTTCAAATCCTATGGGGTCATTGTTTTTTTGTTTATTGGGACTTGGCTTCTCGACTAAACTTGAATAGTTGCCACCATCCTTGAGATTGTAACAGGAATAAACTCCCCCGACTCGATGTGTGTAGTGCAGCAATATGTTGGCGTTCACAAGCTTCTTGAATCTTCTTTGGATAGCTCGCTTGTCAATATTGAGTATGGGTAGATCTCTTATGATGCCAGCATAATTGACCCAGTAATAAACCTTCTCATCACGTATGACGGTTATCATTTTATCGGTATCACGAAAGTCAACAAACCATCGCAGTAAATGGGCGTCTGTGGTATCAAGCCCCAGCTCCAAAAGCTTCTCTTGACTGAATCCTTCTATGGTGTATCTCATCGCAAGCCCTCCAGGAATACTGCCTCTCCACCATCTTTACATGTGATGGGAAACATCTGCTTCATCCCTGCAACAGGATGATTGATATCACCTGAGTATACGGCTGTGCCTCTGGGGGGAAATAATCCTGATACATATCCGGTCTTCCGGTTGGCTGTTCCCTTCTTCAGATACAGAGAAGGCTTCTTGGATATGGTAGAGGTGTGATCAACAGGAACAAGAATCAACTTCTCTTTGTCGTCTGCTACATAGATGGAAGCATCAGTGTTTGAACCAAATTCATTATATGTTATCACTGCAGGTAACTCCCGTATGCCGGGTAGAATCTCCACAGACTTGCTTTCAGCATCTCAAAATGCGTTTTTGTAATCATATTCTCTCCACTCATCATGATTGAATAGGGGTTATCCTTACCCATAGCCGATACCCTATTTTGTAAATCGCGGTCTGCCTTCTTCAAACCTGTCCCTCTCTCTTTTCGTTTTGTCGATATACTTTAGCTTGCCTTCATGATACGTAAGAACTATCTGGAGTTCCCCATAGCCAAAGTCTCTTGATTCCTTTTCAATCCACTGCTGAAGCATTTCTCCGATCATCGAATAGACTCCTTTCGGCTTCTGTCCAAGATCTCGTGGATCTCAACTTCTGAGAACCGTACTGCACCTTGAATTTTCAGAAAAGGTATCCTCTTCTGGGATACCCAAACTCTGATTGTTTGATGAGCAAGTCCAAGATAATCGGCCAGCTCTTTGGTATTGAGCAATTTATCCAAGCAACACCTCCAAATCTTGAATCTATATCAATAATACTATAAATAAATCAACGTTCCAATCTTTTTGAGGTATTATATTTTCTTTTATTATATCAATTTATAAAGTTCAAAATCACTTACAATAACAAATAAAAACATACATAAACATATCTATTCATACGACAACATACAAACAAAAATCGCCCTCAGCCTAAACCAAGAGCGATGTGTACGTAGTAAATTGGGTCTATTTCGCGATTAACATTTTCTGAACGCTACTGATTTCTTGGTAGTTTTCAAGTCTGAAGTGTGTATACCGTTCGGTCATGCTTTCTTGCCGGTGTCCGGTAATCATCCTCACCTTTGAATCGGCGATACCGGCTGAACGCAGGATGGTATTGGTGGTATGCCTCAGCGAGTGAAATACAATGTTTCTCTTCACTCTGTCCTCTTCACTAATTCCGATCATCGCCATAGCCCTGTAAAGTTTTTTCTCAATACAAGACTTGCTCAGAGGTGAAGATTTCCTAGCACCAAAAAAAACAATTTGCGTTGCGCCTGTGGTCTTGATCACCTCTTGGAGTACCTCATAAATGTATGGGGTAATGGGCAATTCTCTCATGCTTTTACATTTGGGTTCTTTGAGTCCGTAGCTCTGTTCCCATGCCGTATGCACCTGAATGTGGTCTGGGTGAATCTGTGATACTTGCAAGCCCCTTACTTCGCTGATTCTCAATCCTGTTGCAAGCGTCAGAAGGGTGATTGCATAAAACTTGTATTCTGGCCATATCCGGGGGTTCAGCAGTACTCTTACCTCGTCAAGGGAAAGTACTCCCCTCTCCTTTGAACCTCCACCAACAGGTTTAACAAACTGCGCTGGATTCACTGTGATGTATTCTTGCCTGCAAGCTTCTTCCAGCATGACTCGAAGGATTTGCAACCTTTGGTTGATAGTTCCCGCGGCAACTGTATGTAGACTTGCCAAATCTATCACCCAACAATCGATTTTCTTCGGGGATATGTCTCGAAGCCGGTACTTTCCCCAATAGGGTATTAAGTGGTTTTTGGTTATCGCTTCCCTGTTGTCCAAGAAACCTTGACTCACTGTCCGAAGCCTAGCCCTTCGCGCAACGGCATACAAACCATCAGTAGCCCAAAAGCCTTTCGCAAAGTCGGAGAAGGGCACATTGAGTCTTTCCTGTTCTAGGCGTAATTTCTCGTTGGCTTTATCTTCGATGTATTTCTGAGTCCAGAGAGCAGCTGAAGCCTTTGATGATTGACCTGTGGATACAACAGAGTCTGGTTCAGTCGGGTTGTCACTATGGATTTTAGCATAGTAGATGATCTTTTTCTTCTGAGTGGGTCGCTTGAAGAGGGAGAATTTTCCCTTCGGTCGCGCCATGTAGCACCTCCAAAAACCTCTTGCACCTTTTTTAAAGGTAACAATAAAGGTAACACTTGTGAGATATACATAGACGCCGATTATTGGTGGTCTTGCTAGACCCTTGCAACGCAAGGGTTTAGCTGATGGGCGCGATTGGGTTTGAACCAACGACTTCTACCGTGTGAAGGTAGCACTCTCCCGCTGAGTTACGCGCCCGAGTTACTTTGACTATAATACGTAAATATAGTGATGCTGTCCAGTGGGTTTTTCCAAAATATATGCTAGGATGGTTGGCAATGGAAACACTCGTTGTAGGAAGCAGAGTCTCACAAGAACGTGAAGGCATCAATTTTTTCAGCTTTGACCCAACATCCGGTAGCTTGAGCTATCGAACTGGGTTTTCCGGCGTTCAGCAGCCAACCTATCAGTGCTATGACCACAATCGGAATATCCTCTACTCAGTCAGTGAGAGGGAAACTGAGGGTAACGTATTCGCATGGTCGGTGAAGGAAGATCTCTCTTGTGAACTTCTCTCTGTCACTGCAAGCAAAGGTGGATCACCCTGTCATCTGGCTCTGGATGATGAGGGCAATCGCCTTGGTGTAGCCAACTATGCAGACGGTGTGTTCACGGTGCTTGATGTTGCTGGCCAACCTTCCTATTTGCTCTCTGACTTTTTTGCAGGCAAAGGCTACAAGGCCGATCGCCAGGAAAGAGCTCACATCCACAGCAGTCTCTGGACCAAGGATGGAAGCACCTTGTTCGTTGCAGACCTTGGCCTCGATTGCATCTACTGCTATCAGGAAAACCTGAAGAAACGCACCCGCATTGATGCTCCCAAAGGATCAGGGCCACGGCATATGGTGCTCTGCTGTTTTGAAGACACCCTCTTTGTGGCAGCAGAACTCTCCAGTGAAGTCCTGGTCTATCGCCTTGATGAGGAAAAGCCTCGCCTTATCCAATGCATATCCACCCTACCCCGGGACTTCCATGGGGAGAACACGGTAGCCGATATCCATATCAACAAGGAACACCGACAACTCTATGTCTCCAACCGTGGTCATGACAGCATCGCAATTTTTGCCATCAACCGACCCTCTTCCACCCTGCATCTTATTGCTCACACCAAGACTGAGAAAGAACCGCGCAACTTCACCTTCTCTCCAGATGGCTCCTATATCCTGGTAGCCAACGGCTCCAGCAACTCAATCTGTGTCCACCGCATAGCAGCACGGACAGGAATACCCCGACCATACAGCAACCGCCTGCGCATTGAGCAGCCGGTCTGCCTGACCTTCCTCTGAAAAGAGGGCCGGCTGCGCCGACCCTCTTTGTTGCTGTTTTGCTTACCTCTTGCTTACCAGTTTCTCCAGACCGTCACCTGTGTGACAGATCTGTCAACCGGGAAGTTGGTGGCGAAACGTGACAGCAACGATGTGCCGAAAATGACACTTACCAGAAGGTAGACGACCAAAAAGAGAGCCGCCCCCATCAACATCCTGTTACTCTTCTTGTGACTTGTCTTCATGATCATCTCCCTTTTGTCGTGAGTGTTCTGCATACTTCTGCAAATCTTCCATCGTAAGCCCCAGTGTCTCCATCGTGGAGAGCAGTGCAGGGACTTCCTTCTTGAAGAACCGCTCGCGGCGTTGCTTGAGCACCAAGGAACGGGCGTCTTTTGCCGTGAAGTATCCGATGCCCCGTTGGTTCTCCAGCGTTCCTTCATCCTGGAGCAGTGCGTAGGTGCGGATCACCGTATTGGGATTGACTTCCAACTCCATGGCCATATCCCTCACCGAAGGAATCCTCTCCCCATCATTCCATACACGATTGAGAATAAGGTCATGCATATACTGGGCGATCTGCAGGTAAATCGGTGAAAGCGTATTAAACTGCATCTGTTGCTTGGACCTCCTCAACCCTGAAGTACGCAGTGATCATACAGAACACAGGCAGTACTGCGTAGTAGAGAATCCTGCCTATGACCAGGTAGATTTTCAGCGAAGTGAGCGTCTGTTCCACATAACGGGCATCCAGATAGCTGAATGCATCGAACATCTGTACCTGGCTGCCAAACCGTATGGCAAAGAGAATCCTTGCGAACAACAGAGCCAACCCACTCAAAGCCAAACCAATGACACCGATCGCCAGCACCGTCTTGATGAAATGGACCTTGTGGAAATAGGTCGCTCCCAACAAGAAGACCGAGTTCCATACCCAGTATTGGGCTAACAACATCCAGATGTCCTTGTCCTTGAACGGATTGAACAAAGCCATGGGATTGCCGAAGAAGAGCAGCTGGATAGGTTCGGTGACCAAACTGGTCAAGAAGAACAGCAATGCCAGTGCGATAGGATAGGCTATGGTAACCAAAACCGCCTTCGAGGCAAACTTCTCCAGATTGGTAGCCGGCAACATAAGCCAGTCATGCTGGGTGTTTTTGCCAAACATATCCTCAGCAAACATCAGGCTGGTGACAATGAATCCACCAATGAGCAGGAAGTTGGGAAACATCTCGCTGTACACTTCCAGGGGAAACATTTCATGGGTGTAGCGAGCGATAAGACTCTGCAACGTCTCAAACCCAAAGAGTATCAGCACAATTACCAGTGCATACGTTGTCATATCCTTCTGGCTGGTCTTCAGCTCACGTTTCAGCAATGCTTGAAAGCGATTCATCGCACACCCCCCTTCCCTTTTTCGATCACAACATTGAACAAGGTCTCAAGGTCCAAGGGCTGACCTTCCGACTCCTCACTTCTCTCACTGAGCACCATCCAGCCACCCAACACTTTCTCAACATACATCGCCGTCGCCATATCAGGCTCTTTGGTAGTGAGGTTGAGCACATACTTGTCGGAAACAGAAGCCACCGCATCATTGAAGATGACAGAGCCGTCATGCAGGATGATGATCGGGTCGATCAGGTTCTCCATATCCCTCACCTGGTGGGTGGAGATGATGAAGGTCCGGTTCTCTGTCATTGCAGAGGCCACCGTCTGCCTGAACTGACGCTTGGAAGGAATATCCAAACCGTTGGTCGGTTCATCGAGAATCAGGAGGGCGGTGTTTGAAGCAAGACCAAACGAGAGCAGCACCTTTTTCTTCTGGCCAAGGGACATCTGGTCGAGGCGCTGGTTCAGATCCACAGCAAAGTCCTTGCAAAAGGCAGCAAACTGTGTGTGGTCGAACCTGGGATAGAAGGGAGAGCGCATCTTGAGGTACTCGCTTGCCTTCATCTTGGGCAGGGGAAACTCCTCAGGAAGATAGAAGATCTCCTGCAAAAGAGAGGGCCTTCGTCTTGTGGGGTTGTCGCCCAGAACTGTGGTGGAACCTTCCTGGGGGAACAACTGTCCGCTCAGGATTTTCAGAAGTGTGGTCTTCCCTGCTCCGTTCTTTCCGAGCAAGCCATAAATGTTGCCCCGTTGGATCTCAAGATCCAAATGGGAGAACAAGGCTTTGCTGCCGTATGAGAAACCGATATCCTGCATCCTCACCACCGTATCGGATACTTCGATCTCGGCGTGTGTTGTCTGTATCATGGATGCCTCCTTACAATCTACTGTACTAGCTAACTATTACACCAATGTTGTAAAACTGTCCAGTACTTTATCATTCTTTTTTTTTAAAATTTTTCTGCACAGTGTTATCAGGCTATAACTTTTTCGATATTTCCTGACAAATGCCAAACAATCACTAGCAAAATCGGGAATAAGTTGGTAGTATCGGTTCTTGCGCGTTGACCTTGCTCAATGCGCATTTTGACCATCCCCACACCTCTCTTGAGAGAGGGAGGGAAACACTTTGTAGAAAAAGGGCTAGATATAACATTTAGTACAAAAATCACCATGGTATAGAAGGAACTAGGGTAATGAACGAATCCACCAACCAATTCTATCTCGATCGCCAGAACAACACAGAATCCAACGCACGCAGCTACCCCCGCAAATTTCCCATCGCAATACAACAAGCAAAAGGATCCTACCTTATCGACGTAGAAGGCAACAAATACCTGGACTTCCTTTGTGGAGCAGGCACCCTGGCCCTCGGTCACAATGACAGTGAAGTCAACCAAGTGATGGTGGACATGCTTACCCAGGATTACCCCTTGCATACCCTGGACCTCACCACTCCCGTCAAGGATGAGTTTGTACATACCCTTCTCTCCCTTCTCCCTGAAGAACTCAAAGACCATGCAAAACTGCAGTTCTGCAGCCCCAGCGGCACCGACGCAGTCGATGCAGCGATCAAGCTGTGTAAGACTGCCACCGGTCGTTCCTCCATCATCGCCTTTGGCGGTGGCTATCATGGTATGGGCCACGGAGCGCTTGCCCTTACCGGAAACCTCAACGCAAAGAACCAAGTCAACGGCTTGATGCCCGACGTACACTTTTTCCCCTACCCATACTCCTACCGCTGTCCGTTCGGTCTCGGTGGAGAAGCCGGAATCGACGCAGCCTGCGCTTTCTTCGAACGCTCTCTCAAAGATCCTGAGAGTGGCATCACCAAGCCCGCAGCGGTCATTCTCGAGCCCATACAGGGCGAAGGCGGAGTTATTCCTGCCCCCATAAAATTCCTTCAGACTGTGCGCAGAGTAACGAAGGAACTTGGCATCCCCATGATCGTGGACGAAATCCAGTGCGGTATCGGCCGCTCAGGCAAGTTCTTTGCCTTTGAGTATGCTGACATCGTGCCCGACGTCATTCTCGTCTCCAAGGCCATCGGAGGATCTCAGCCGATGAGCGTGGTCATCTATCACAAGGACCTTGATGCTTGGCAACCAGGGGCACATGCCGGTACCTTCCGTGGGAACCAGCTCGCCATGGCAGCCGGGACCGTAGTCATGAACCGTGTTTCCAAGCCTGAGTTCCTCGCTGAAGTGGTTGAAAAAGGGGCCATGATCGAACAGCGCATGAACGCACTCAAGAAAGAGGTCTCCATCATCGGTGACATCCGCAGCAAGGGCCTGATGCTCGGCATCGAGTTTGTCGATCCTCTCGGACAGGCCGACCACCTCGGCTCTCTGCCCCCCAGTGGTGTCGTTGCAGCGAAGGTACAGAAGGAGTGTTTCACCAATCGGCTCATCATGGAAAAGGGTGGCCGCTATGGATCGGTCATGCGTTGCCTGTGCGCCCTCAACGTTTCCAAGGATGAGATTGGACTCATGCTCGATATCGCCGAGAAGGCAATCCGCAAGGTGGATGCAGATGTCAAAGCCCATCACTGAGCTTCCCTACGTTCTCTCACATGACAAGGAGAGCAAACAGGCCTATCGCACACTCATCGACCAGACGGTGGATGCCATCCTCGACTCCCTCCAAGACGGCGGAGCCTACCAAGGCTCCTCGGTCGATGAGCTGAAAAGCCTCATCCAGAAAGAGCAGATGCTCCCTGAGAAAGGCCTTGGGTGGGAGGCTGTCCTTTCGCAAGTGAGATCATCCATCCTTCCCAACTTCCTCAGAACCTGGTCAACCAATTACATGGCTCACCTTCACAGCCCCGCCCTGCTTGAATCGATTGCTGCAGAGTTGATCCTCTCTACTTTCAACCAGTCGATGGACAGCTGGGACCAAAGCCCGATAGCCACCGAAGTGGAACTTGAGGTCATCAGGCAGTTGTGTACCCTGTACAATCTGGGAGAAACCAGCGACGGTGTCTTCACCAGCGGCGGAAGCCAGTCGAATCTCAGCGCACTCACCCTTGCCAGGGATTGGTACTGCACAACGGTTCTTGGTCATGATGTGAAGAAATACGGGCTTCCGGCAGAGTATCGCAACCTGAGGATCTACACCTCTGAAGTCTCCCACTTCTCCATGGAAAAGAGTGCTCACTTGCTGGGACTCGGCTATGATGCAGTGCGCAAGGTCCCTGTCGATGCTGCGTGCAGGATGGACACAAAAGCCCTCTCTGCAATGCTTGCAGAGGACAAGATGGCAGGCCTTCTGCCCTTCTGCGTCGTGGCAACCATCGGCACCACCGACTACGGTTCTGTTGATCCTGTCGAAGAACTGCGAGCCATCTGTGACGCTGAGCATCTCTTCTTGCATGCGGATGCAGCCTATGGCAGTGCGGTACAGCTCTCTTCCACCTACAAATCACGTCTTGGGGATCTCGGACTCTGTGACTCCATTACCGTCGACTTCCATAAGATGTTTCTGCTACCCATCAGCTGTGGTGCATTGCTCATCAAGAATACCGAGCTGTTCTCCGTCTTCACCTTGCATGCAGACTACCTCAACCGGGAAGAGGATGAGGCTGATGGGTATACCAACCTTGTCGGCAAGAGCCTTCAGACCACCCGTCGCTTCGATGCGCTGAAGGTGTGGATGGCATTCCAGTGCAGGGGCAAGGATGGCTATGCGCAGATGATCGACACCTGTATCGGCAATGCAACCTACTTTGCCAAGCAGATTGCCGCCGACCCTGACTACGAGCTGGCCATCGAACCAGAGCTTTCCAGCGTGGTCTTCCGCCTGAAAGGAAGCTGTGAGAGGAACAAGCAGGTACGCAGGCAGCTCTTGCACCACCATCAGGTGGTGATAGGGCAGACGGTGTATGCAGGCAAAACCTACCTGAAGTTCACCCTGCTCAACCCGCTGGTGACGCACGCGCACCTCGATGAGCTGATCACCTTGATCAAGCAACTGGGCAGCCAATTGCACTAAGCGTTCAAAAGGTCGAAGGAGCAATCCCTTCGGCCTTTTTCAATCACCACTGAACCAAGAGAAAATAGAGCGCCAGGGTTGCAAGGATGCTTGTGAGCGTACCCACCAGAAAGTACTCGGAAAACGCTTGTGAATCGGAAAGCTGTTTGCTCCGGGCAAATGTCTTTGCAGCGATTACCCAGCCGATAACCCCGTACTCCCCCACAATCAGGAGGATGGCAAGGATGAGTCGCTCCAAATATCCGATCACTTTCCCAGCCCCATCCGTCCCCGTCGATTGATTGCTTCGATAGCGGTCGAAAAGCTCGGTGAACATGACAGATACCGGCTTTGCTACCCAGAGGAGCAACACAGCGATCCTGAGCAGAAACTCATGCGTTGGGTCAAAAGAGTAATCTGAAAGATACACAATAGATACTGCTGCCAGCACCCCACCATGACAGAGCTGGTCAACGATGAAAAGTACTGCAGTTCTCTTCTTGGACTTCTGATACAGGAATTTCAACAAGTCAATCAGCAGATGCGAAACGACGAGTATGGCGAACACAATCCAGGGGGCAAGGAAAAGCAGGGGAACAAACGAAAGGGCATACAACAGCGAATGTTGTGCCAGTGCACCATACTGCTGCTGTTTGTTCCGGGCAAGTTTGTCACTTTGCAAATAGAAATCACCCAATGCATGCAATCCAAGCACTATCAGAGCTGCAGTATTCATAGGGCAGAACCTCCAAAACTGGCCATCAAAATCTGTTCGGTCTCCCGTCTCGTATCCAGATAGGCAAAAAAACCCATGGCTTGGATGGTTGTGTTCACTTGCTGCACACGCAAAGACATCTCTTTCGCTACCTGCGTCTGGGTAACCTTCTCAAATCCATGGTGCATGAGATAGTGCTTGGCGAGTTCGAGTTGGGTACCCTTCCACCTCGAAGCCAACTGATCTTGAAGCACGAGTATCTGATTTACCAAGCTTGTGATGGTTTGAAACCCAGGCACATCCGTGTACAAGGCGGTGGTGCGTGAATCGTAGTAGTCTTGTTCCCGAACCAGCGACAAGGCTTGCCGTGCGTTCCAGAAGGCAGGACCGTCAGACAAGATGCTCTGCGTGCGCACAATGCCTGTTTCGATGGTACCAAAGCCGATTCCCACGCGTACGCCACAGTGGTCTACCAATGCATACCTGATTTTGTCACAAATCTCCAGCATGGGAGCTTGAGGCAAAAACAAGCCTTGGAACGCATCACCAGCATTCACCATCATCTGTGCGGCCAAGCAATCAGAATAGGCAGTGTTGATGGCATCCACCTGTGTAAGCAACACCTCTTGCAAGGCTTTTCGATCAGCCGATTTTCGGGACTCTTTCAGATCCCCTACCAAAGCATAGTAATTCATATCAACACTATATCATTGATTTTTTACTTTTCAATAATTTTTTGTTTATTTTCAATATTTCAACTTTTTTTTGTTGATTTCTGAACCTATGCCTGTTTGCGAACCACCGTACCCAGCTTTCTGAAACTCTCCACCAGATCCTCGTGTCTCACATTTTTTGGATCGAAGCGAAGCAAGCGGAACGTGATCTGGATGCAAAAGCCGATGAGCACAGCAGAAAGCAATGTCCCCCACCCAAGCAAGCCTCCCATAAGAAAGCCTGCCAAGGTGACACTCACCTCGATAGCGCCCCTGCAGGTACCCACCGAGAAATGCGTCTTGCGGGAGAGAAGCACCATCAGGCTGTCTCGGGGACCTGCCCCAAAGCCCGAGGAGATGTAGAAGAAGGAAGCAAGGGCGATGACAAAAAGACCGGCAACCAGCTGGATGATCCCAAGAATTGGATTGGTGAGCTCTTTAACCAGGTTCGCATCAAGCAAGAGGTTCATGAACAGGCCGACAAACACCATATTGCAGAGGGTGCCAAAGCCAATCCGTTCTCCGCTTACCATCACCGCCAACCCTATTACGATCCCAACCAAAATCGTGATGGTACCGATTTGCACTCCCATCACCTTTGCAAGCCCTGCATGGAATACTTCCCAAGGGGCGTACCCGATGTGGGCCTGCATGGTCAACACAATACCAAGCGCATACAGAAACAGACCGAAAAACAAGCGTACAAGACGTACCAGCGTTGCGTTCATACTCCCTACCTTTCGCCAACCATAGCCAAACTTACAAAAAAAAGATAGAGAGATATCACCAGAATCTCTTCAGCCCTTCGCTTTGCACCACCCATCCCTCTTCAGGAAAGCCCGGAGCAGGGCCCACACTGCCCTCCCAGCCTCCGGCCATGAGGGCAAGAGCGAGCAGCAACGAGCCGTTGCCAGGCAGATAGAGCGGAAGATCAGCCTTCGGCAGCTGTGCATTGTGGCCGTTGGGCGTGTAGGTGTTCTTCGGTGAATCGGCAAGCAGCAGGTCAAGGGCCAGCTCTCGCCTTCCCAGCCGTGCCGCACACATGGCCATCAAGGGGAAGTCCCAGCCCCAGAGCTCCTCAAGTTTCCAGTGCTTGAGCACTCCTTCAAGCGAAGCTTCCATGATGGCAGGATCTATGCCCTGCATGCCAAACAGAGAGAGATTGAAGAGCTGTGAAGGGTGGTCGAAGGCATACGTGCCGTAGGTGTCAGAGCAATTCTCCTGGGCCAGATAACGCCCATCCCCCACCGGCAGGGGGGAGAGATGCTCCTTCACCTGGATCCACTTGGGATCCGGTTCCCCACCCATTTCTCGGTATAGCCTGATTCCTTCAGAAAACGCCCAATGAAAATAGGAGAGCTCAAAACTGGGATTCAGCGTAGTTTCCGGATCATGATTCTCCTGAACAGGAATCACCGGAGGTCCGAGCACATAAGCCTTGCGCCCTTCATCCCACCGCACATAGTCTGCCATGAAGGTGAGCGTCGCATCGATGATGGGCTTCCATGCTTTCAGGAAGTCGGAATGCGGATTCGTCTTGGCAAGCAAGCTCGCGTAGAAGATCGGATGAGGCTGCTGCCAGATGAGAAGCGTACCGATTGAGGAGGGACTGTCATTTCCGCTTGGGTCGGTCATCTTGGGCCAGCGTGCACCCCGATATCCCTGCTGTTCTGCTCGTTTGGTTGCTGAGGAAAGAATGGAAAGATAGTAGGAAAGCGATCGTTCAAAGAGCGAGCCTTGGCCGAACATACAAAAGTGCGCTGCATGCAAGAGATGCATCTCCAGATGAAACTTGCCGTACCAGCTGTTGCAAGTCAGCCCGGTTTCAGGTGGAGGGGTATTGCCGCTGCACTGGATCGCCAGCAGATAGCGGGAGAGCATCATGCGCCGCTGCAATTCCTTTGCACGGCTGTCACTGCTTTGTGAAAAGTCTATACACGCACCATCTTCCCAAAAGGATTCCCAACGTTCAGCATTTGCACGCACTGATGCATCATAGCCTCTTATCTGCACATGCTGTTCACCTTCACTGAACCGGATGCAGAGCGTAAGTACGTCCCCTTCTGGGTAGATCACATAGCTATGCTTTTCAGGGTGCTCTACGGCAAAAGCCTCCTCTGAGCCAAGACTGAGAGCATAGGTGGTGGCATCCAAGGTATGGATTACGGTACATGCCTTCTCAGAGATGCTTTCCTCCCTACTTTGATGTGCATCGTCCTTGGTGTAGTCCGAGCCGCTGATCAGATGCGATGCATAAGGGAACGCTATCAGAAGCGCAAGCTTTCTATCCTTTAACCGAGGGCTTTTCACCTGCACATTGATTTGATCCACCTCCGGGTCACAGCAGGTCGTAACCTGTACCAATTCCCCTTTGAAGGTAAATGAGCTGCGTATCGTTGCGCTGTAGAGGTCCAGTTCCTGCACTGCATCACTGAGATCGTCTCTTGTGATGCCATCAGCTGAACACAGGCCGATGCGTGCCAGATTGAACCGATGGGGGTTGACCCTCAGGTCATTGAACAACGCTTCCTGGCCGCTGCTGTCGCTCATGTACCCAACAGTCCGCGTTCCTGCCTGATACTGCTTCAGCCTCAGTTGCTCATAGTGTGCGGTCTCCTTGCCAGGGTAGCAGTGCAATCCCCAATTTGCCATGGTACAGAGGGGTGTCTTCCCTTCCCGATCATGGAGTATGGTCTGCAGGCCGGTGCAATCGACGGTGAAGGCAAAGTTGCCGTTTCCCACAGTCAGAAAACTGTCAGGGTCATAACCGGTTACCTTTGGGTTTTGCTGCTGAACCAAAGCCTTTCTGTTCAGCGACATAACAGAGCTCCCTCCATTTCCTCCAGACCGGCAAAGAACGGCCTTTCATTGGGTGTCTTGTTCGGGCTGTGGTACGTGAGATACAACCTACCGGTGAACGAGGTGAAAATCATGCCATGTCCTCCATCACAGGTAACCAAGGCCTCTTCTGTCTGGATCCAAGGACCGAGAATGGAACCGCTTTGACTGGTGGCATACCCCATGGCATACCCCTCCTGGGCAACACTGGACCAGAGCATCAGAAGAGCACCCGTCCGGGTAGTGTGCAAAAAGGGTCCATCGGTAACCCGTGCATCCATAATGCCACTTCCATCGCGGCGCATCAGCTTTTTCGGCCAAGAGGCCTCACTGGCACGAAACAACAAGATAGGCTCCCCTATCGGAGTGCTCAAATCGTCGCTCAAGGGCGTTGCGCAGATTTCACCGTCGTTGACTTGCACCCATTCATGGCAAAAGACAATCCAAGGCTTGTTCAGATGATCGACATACAGCGTCCCATCCAGGCACTCCCAGGTTGGAGGAGTCGCCGGTCGGTCGCTGACCGGAAGGAAGGGGCCGCAAGGAGAGTCCGATACCAGAATTTGCGTACCCCTGCAGCGATGCTCTGCCTTGAACGAGGCAAACAGGTAGTACCGATTTCCATACCGGTGGACTTCCGGTGCCCAGAAGTTGTGTGTTCCCCAAAAATTGGGGGGCGGGGTGAATACGGTAAAGGGGCCTTCCCACGCAAGGAGATCTTTGCTCTGATACATCGAAAAGCCAGTGCCTCTCGCCTTCCATGGATCCTTGTCCGTGGTTCCGTACAGGTAGTAGACGCTACTCTCAGGATCTGCCAATACAAAGGGGTCCCGCATCTGGATATCGGTCAACTGCATACCAAAAGATCTCCTTCTTCCGCTCATCTTCTGGTACAAGAGTATACTCCAGCTTTGCAAAACGCGAAAGACCGATTACGTGCCCGTTCACGGCAGTGGGAAAAAGACGTTTCCTTGCACCAAACCTTCCACGTAATAGTTCGGTCTCGATTCCTCTTCCATACGCACAAACCGATGGGTATGGAGCGGATGAGCAGGATCGTAGAAGATGGCTCCCTGTACATGCTTGAGGAAGATGGGCGACAGACCTGCTCCCAAGATGGTCAGTACTCCGTGACGGTTCTCCACAGAAAGCTCCGTGCCATCCTCACTCCGGTACCGGCCCTCCAAAAGAGAGAACTCGATGTATCCACTCGATGCATGATTGCAGGTGGCAAGCTCCAAATCAAAGAGTGCTGCACTCATGGCATCGGCAAGTTCGGTGATGTCAGGCTCTATCTTGTTCAAGAGGATGATCACCGCCTGCTTTTCTGCAGGATAGATGCGCAAGCAAGCGGCATGGCCGCTTGCAAGGTGTCCTGTGTGTTCCAGATAGGGCTTCTCGAAAAAAGATCCCCTGTTCCACCCCCAAAGACTGTATGGGTCGCCAAAATACCCGTTGAGCACTGCTTGGGCGAAGCGCACCATGTCATTTGCAGTCACCACGACATTACCGGAACCGACAAGCGTGGAAACGTGATAGGGCTTCAGAACCTGTAGATTTTTGCTGTGTCCCTGTGCCAAGGCCTCCGGGACATGGTGATCCAAAGCCCGGCTTTCACGCATGCCCAGGGGAAGAAAGAGTCTGCTTTCCATCGCCTGGGCAAAAGATTGCCCGGTGATCGTCTCCAGAATTCTGGCCAATACCTGGTAATTTGCGTTGCTGTATGCGTACCTGCTTCCTTGTTTGCCCATCCCCTTCCGATCGATCAGGGAAACCAGCTCAGATAGGGAGATCGCCTCATAGGGATCGACCAGACCAAGGTCGGTGAGGTCACGCACCAATGCGGTGCGGTGGTTGACAAGAGAGCCAATCGTAAGCGGGGCAAGCGATTTGAGCTGGGGCAGAAACTCTCCTACCCGCTGGTTTTCATCCACCAGATTTTGGAGCGTCATGGCCACCAGCGGCTTGGTGATCGACCCGAGGCAGAAAAGGGTGTGTTCATCAAAAGCAAGCTGTTGCCTGTGATCTTTGTAGCCGAATTGCCTAAAGAATGTCACTTCCTCTGCATCAAGAAGCAAGAATACTCCGCTCAGTGCAGTTCTTGCTTCTATTGCAGAAAAGTCTGGGGACATAGCAAAGAGGGAGAAGCAAAGAGTGAGCAACAGTGTAAGAAGCAGTACTCTTTTCACACCCCCCCCTCCTAGATCACAAAGTACCCAATACCCTCATGGTCATACTTCTTCTTCACCAGCTCAAGGGCGGCCTCTATCCGGGTGAGCAAGCCATGCTCACAGTAGATGATGAGAATGAAATTCTCTTCCGGCCATACATCATCACCAAGCTTGGGGGTGGTAGAACCTCTGCCGTGCGCTGTGGGGATGATGGTATAGTGCATGGGAACCTCATAGTGTTCCAACGCTTCCAGTACATCGTCCAGGATTGCCTGGGCGGCAATGATTTCCACTCTTCTCATCCTAAAGCTCCTCTACGTAGGACTCGATGCTTTCGACATCCTTCTTCTTCTTGTCTTTGTTGAAGAGGGCATAGAGCACCGGGGTGAAGAAGATGGTCATCAACGTGCTGATCGCCATCCCACCGATGATGGTCTGCCCTATCGGCTGAATCTGCTCGGCTCCCTGTCCTCCGAAGAAGGCAAGGGGGATCATACCGAAAATTGTGGTCAAGCTGGTCATGAGAATCGGCTTGAGTCGGTTTCCTCCTGCCTCAATACAGGCTTGCCTGATGGGAAGTCCACGCTTACGAAGCAAGTTGATGTACTCGATGAGTACAATGCCGTTGTTTACGACAATACCGGCTAGGATGACGATGCCAATTGCACTGATCAGGCTGAAGGTCTCCCCGGTAATCAGGTAGAGGGCCACCACACCGACCATCATCAGCGGCATGGACAAGAGGACGATGAAGGGGTTGCGGAAGGACTCAAAAAGGGAAGCCATGACACCGAACACCAGAATGACAGCCAAGACAAAGATCAAGATCACCTGGTTGAACATCTGGCTCATATCGGCGAAGTCACCTCCGTACTCGAGGAACACCTCATCGGAGAGAGGGAGCTTCTCGGCAAGCAGTGCCTTGATATCAGCCTCTGCCTGGCTGGAGGCGTATCCGTCAGCCAAACCTCCGACCACGTGCACCGTTCTCATCTCGTTCTCACGGCTGATGGAAACAGGTCCAGTCGACCGTTCCAAGGTGGCGAGGTTGTCCAAGCTTATCTTCTCGCCCATCGCGTTGCGTACAAAGATGCGCTTCAGATCCAGTTCGCTGGAGCGGTCCGATTTCTGGAGCATCACCACCACATCGGTGTCATTGCCATTCTGTTTCAGCTGGGTTGCGGTCATCCCGTTTACACTGTTGCTGATTTCGGTAGCGATGGTCTGCATGGTAAGTCCGTATGCATACGCTCGTTCCCGGTCAATTTTTATGTGCAACTCAGGAAGGCCCTTGTTGAAATCAGTTCGGATTTCCTTGATGTTTGGCAGGTTATCCTCAATGAGGTCCCGAATCTGCTCTGCAGTCGCTACGGCAAGGTCCAGGTCGTCGCTCTTCACCGTCACATCGACGGGATTGAGGTTGCCCAGCCCCATGGACATTTGGGAGAAGGAGAAAGAGGCTGCAGGATAGAGGTCGAAGTAGCGCCTCAACTTCTCCTGGACTTGGAGCATGGTATCCACGCCCTCCTCATCCTCAAGCAAGGAGATTTGCAAAGAACCGCTGTTGGTTCCCCCGCCTCCAAACAGGCCACCGCCGCCAATGGTGACGATGATGTCCTTGTATCCCTTGATGTCCACCCTCGCCTTGTCTTCCAGATCCTTCAGCAGGCTTTCGGTGGTTTGCAGGGTTGTTCCCTGCGGCAGGGTGACAGTCAAAGAGACTGAGGTCTCACTCATGGTTGGATAGAGCGAACGATGCATGGCCCCAAAGGCCTGGAAAGTCAGTACCAGGATCAAGGCGACCAGAAGGACAGTAAGCCACTTGTAGGAGAGCAACAAGCCAAGGATTCGCTTGTAACCGCGGTCGAGAGCCTCGAATGCAGCTTCAGCCTTATCATCGATGAAGCGAAGCAGACGGTTCTTCAGAGGCTTCTGCTTTCGGGTGTAAACGCGTACATAACTGCTGGTAAGCACCGGGATGAGGGTGACTGAGACGATCAGCGATGCAAGCAAGCTGATGATGATGGTTCCCGCCATCGGGGTAATCATCTCTCCAAGCATCTCCAGGTTGCTGCGCAGCATCACCATCGGCACGAAGACACAGACGGTGGTCAGCGTCGAAGCAGAGATGGAGACGATCATCTCCTTGGTGCCAAGGATTGCCGCTGCATGCAGCTTTGCCCCTCGCTCGCGGTAGCGGAAGATGTTCTCCAATACGACGATGGAGCTGTCTACCGTCATGCCCAGCCCCAATATGAGGCCGGTCAGGGTCATGAGGTTGAGCGAATAACCCATGAAGAACATCACCAAGACGGTGAGCAGCATGGAAATTGGTATGGATATGCCTATGATGAACGTAGATTTCAGACTCCTGAGGAAGATGAACAGCACCACCATGACCAGGGCGACACCGTACAGCAAACTCTGGTACACCGTGTTGATCGTAGACTCTATCATCGAGGTGGTGTCTACAATGACTTCCAGGCTCATGCCCTTCGGCAGTTCCTTGTTGAGGTCGACGATGAGGTCGTTGATGCGCTTTGCAACCTGGACGCTGTTGGCATCCGACTCCTTGGAGACGGAGATGTACACTCCCGGTTCCCCATTGATGTACACCCTACTGGTGGCATCGCGGTATGCATACGAAACCGTGGCGATGTCCGAAAGACGCACCACACTCGAACCGATCACATTCCCCTTTGCATCATACTTGGGGAAAGAGGTTACCATGGTCTTTTCAATCTGATCGAGTGAGGTGAACTGTGCATCGGTACGCAAGAGATAGGACAAATCGCCTTCAATGAGCGACCCAGCTCCTACCTGCAGGTTCTGCGGATTGAGGGCATAGGCAACCTGAGAAAGCGTAAGGCCGTAGGCGTCCAGACGGTTCTGGTCGATGGCTACTTGGATGAAAGCATCCTGCCCACCGTTGATCGAGGTTGAGGAGACCCCGGCTACTCGTTCAAGGCGGTTCTGGACAAAGTCCTTCACCACCTCACGCAGCTCATTGGCATCCTGCCCGTCAGAACCACGCAAGGCGATGTTCATGACCGGCATCATATTGGTGTTCAGCTTGAAGATTGAGGGTTTGGTTGCATCCTCGGGAAACATGTCCCCGAAGAGGCTGAGGTTGTCGTTGATCGACTGGCTTGCCTTGTCCAGGTCGGTACCATAGGCGAACTCCAACATGACCATCGATACCCCTTCTGAGGAAGTTGAGCTGATGGTCTTGATACCCCCGACATTCGATACCCCACTCTCAATGAGTTTGGTAACCCTGCTTTCCATCGTCTCAGGACTCGCACCTTGGTAGGTGGAGTAGACGATGACCATGGGCAGGTCCATCTCAGGAAACAGTTCCACAGCCAGATTTGGATAGACCACCAAGGCAAGTGCTACCAGCAAGAGGTAGATGACGATGATGGTGGTCGGCCTGCGGACTACAGTATTGGTAATGCTCATAGATTGATTCCTTTCTTACTGAAGTACTCGCACCAGCGTACCTTCGGTAAGGAGGCTCTGGCCTTCAGTGACCAGAAGATCGCCTACGTTGAGGCCCTCTCTGATCTCGATCATGTCTTCCACCTGCAAGCCGACCTCGACATGTACGCGTTGGGCTGTATTTGTTTCGTCCACGATGTACAGATATGCTTGGTTTCCACTGTACAGCAGAGCTGAGCGAGGAATTGCGATGATTGAATCAAGATGTTCGGTATAGAGCGTGATGGTTGGGAACATCCCACTCTTGATCTTTCTCATCTCATCCTCAAACACAAGCCCTACTTCCAGTGTTCTGGAAGCAGGATTGAGCACAGGGCTCAAGCGCGAAACGACTGCCGGGAAGGTTTCATTCGGATAGGCTTTGAAGGTAAGATCGGCTTTTGTTCCGATAGTCACACTGCCAATATGGCGTTCAGCGATGTCGGTAACCACTTCAAGGTTCTCAAGCATGCCGATGCGAACCAAGGGAGCTTGCATGCTCACCCCTGCCCCTACCACAAAAGGAAGCGCAAGGACCGTGCCGCTTGCGGGAGCCTTCACAGCAACTTCCTTGTAGACAACGCCGGGACGAGAGGGGTCGATGGTGGCGATCACCTGATCTTTTTCCACCCGCTGTCCAACACTGACAGTGAGCGTTCTCAGCGTTCCGGTCACTTCAGGGTAGACGTCGAGAGAACTGGGGTCGATGACACTGCCATTGGTCCGGATGGTATTCTGCAGATTGGATTGTGCTACCTCAAGAACCCTGACCGGCACGGAAACCTGTTCTGTCGACTTTTCGACCACTTGCTGGGGAGCAAGGCTCTTGAGGTATTGGAAGGGATTGATGACTACCAGTGCGGTAGCCAGAATGATGAGGATAATCAGGATGATGAGTCCTGCTATGCGTTTCTTGGATCTTTGCTTTGCCATGATCAGTTCGACTCCTTCGCTTGGAACGTGTGTTGGATGTTCAGGTCATACAGCAGGTCGATCAAACCGCTGACGTATTGGTACTCAAGACCGAGTATGTTCTGCTTGGCCGATACCAGATTGTTCTGCGCTTCCTGCAACTGCAGAAAGCTCACATATCCACTCTCATACTGGATCATATGCATGATGTACAGCTTCTCTGTCAGTTCAAGACTCTGGTTTGCAAGCTCAGCTTGGCTTGCCAGCATGTTCAGGCCCTGTACCCGAGACACCACTCCCAATTCGAGTTGCTGCAGTGCCTGCCTGCGCTGAAGCGAGAGTTTATCCAGAGAGTCTTGCAGCTTCGCCAAGCCGACTTGGGTACGGGAGTTGGGGATGAAGCCGTCGAGAGGGATCCTCACTCCAATCGAATAGGTAACCGAGTCGCTGAAAGTGTTTGAATAGCTCTCATTCCAGGCAGAAATATCATAAGAACCGGAAAGTGAAAGCGAAGGAAAAAGCGCCTGTTTCTTATTCGATTCCAGGCTGCTTTTCAATTGGGCCATGTTCAGGTCGATGAGGGTCAGTGAGTAGCTCTTCTGCAGGTACTCGCGAAGCTGGGAGACCTCAAGTTCCTTCACCATTGCCGGAATGTCACCCGAGACTTCCACCTCCGCCTGCAAATCCAAACCGAGCAGGGCTTTCAGGCTCAACAGATTGGATTGGTACTGGTTCTTGGCTTGCTGGATCGGAGTCTTGAGTTGCTCATAACTCAGCTGGCTGGTCAGCACTTCCATCTCAGAGGCAAATCCACTCTCATACTTGGTCTTCACCTGCTCGTATTGCTTCAGCGCCAGCTCAAGATTCAGCTCCTGTACCTTGATGTTTTCTGCTTCCATCAAGAGGTAGTAATACAGTTTGGTCACATTTCGCTCAACCTCAGCTTGGGCTTGCGCATAGGTCACTTGCTGGATCTGGTAGCCGAGGTTGTAGGAGTCCATCTGGTCTTTCACTGCGGGGTTGAGGGTGAGGGAAACTCCTAGGCTGAGTCCAAGGCCTTGGTTTGTTGAACCTATGGGAATATCTACAGTAACCCCAGGGGAAACAGTAACCGAGGTCGTTGCTGCATTGAAACCAGGCGTCCTTCCCATATTCGATAAACTAACTGAAACCGAGGGAACGAATAAATTCCATGAGGTATCGACATCCCTCTTGGCTGCAGCTACATCAATGGCATTGGAGGCAAGTCCAAGGTTATTTGCCTTGGCGAGCTGAAGAGCTTGCTCCAAGGAAAGGCTTTGGCTTGCAAAGAGAGGAGAAAAAAGGAGTGCCATGAGCATTCCAATCAAAAACAACTTCTTGTGCATAGGGAATTCCTTACTGTTCTAAACAGCATAAACATACTCATGTCCAAGAAAAACGGCAACAGATGCTACAGGATAATGTCATGAAAATCATAAATCTTCTATTACCTTTACGCTCTACAGAGATGAAATAGTACAGAACGTTTTTGAGCTCTTGGTTTTTTGCTCTCTTCCTTGGCTTTGTACATACTCATATCCAAGAGTGCCAGAAAGGAATCAAGGTCAGTGTTCTCTTTCGCTGACAAAGCTGCACACCCTACACTGACACTGATGAAGAAAGGAATCTGTCTTGTTGCATTGGCAGCAGTAAGTGTATGCTCAAGCAGCTCAAGAAACTTGACCACCTCGCTTTCTGAAAGCTCAGCGGTAAGCAGGGCAAACTCATCACCCCCATAACGACTTACTACGGTGTGTTTCGGAGCTGCTTGTTCCAGAATATGGGCAAGATCAATGAGTGCTTCGTCACCCTTTGCATGGCCATAGGTATCGTTGATCGCCTTGAACCCGTTGATATCTAGAAGGAATGCCCATTGGGGTTTTCCTGATCTCTTCTTGGTAAAGGCAAGCGTAGCCATTCTCTGAAAGTATCGGCGGTTGAATAGACCAGTCAGATAATCGCGGTTGACATGGTTTGACTCTACGTTGAAGAAGAGAATCAAAAGTGAGATGGAGAGGCTGACCCAAAGCACTTCCAAACCATAGAACATAATCTGAAGGAATCCTGCAATGGCTACAGGAAAGGGGAACACCAGCAGCGTGCTGTAGATTTTTCGTTGCAGTTGCTTATGGTGGACCAGCAAATAGAGTGGACCGAAAAACAGATACGAGTAATTGCACAGTACCGTCAGGAAAAAGTACGGACCCCTGCTGTACTGCGACAGCTCGTCGATAACAAACAGCCATCCAATCCAAGGACTCGCAACGGAGGCCAAGGTGAGAAGCGTCCAAGGCAACAAGAGCAGCATCAGGAATCGCTTGCTCACACGCTTGCCGATCATATGTTGGATATAGAGAAAGTAGAATACGCCTGGGGCAGCATTCATTGAGTAGAAAAGAGCAGTAAGAAAAGCCAATAGCGGCGCAAGCGCCACCGTTGGGTAGTAGATGCCCAGCATATCGACAGAGAGTTCCAGAGCCAACAACGCAAAGTTGGTTGCCCAGAGGGCAAGAAACATCCGGTCTGCTTGCTCGATTCTCCCCTGCTGCTTGAGAAAGAAGTAGAGAAGAACCAGCAGAATCAGCATGCCCATTACACTGTTTTGCACTGAATAGATGATCAGGGAGGACCTCCTACAGCAACATCCCGTACAGGTGGCAGAGCTTCTCTAACTGTAACCTTCCTTTCTGGGCAAGTCCATCACTATCCACCCATTGCCTTGGTTAAAGTCAGCGGTGCAAAAACTATGTCTGGTTTTTGCCTGTAGTTGAGGGCCAAAAACTTGCGTATGCAGTCCATCACCTGTACCATACAGTATGAGCGAATGCACGATAGACAATGACTTTCTCTGCAAACACAGCATGTTCGGGGGGCTTGTCGAAGATGAGTTGCTCCTGATCAAGCAGTTTCTCGTAGAGCGTGAGGTCCCCGTCCACACCACCTTGCTCAAGCAGGGAGAGCCGAACAATAGCGTTCATTTCATCGTTGAAGGTGAGGTGGCCATAGTCAGGCAGTCGGAAACCAACAAGAAACAGTCGCGCATCATCACCACCTTGCATAGCGGCGACTCGTTTGGAGAGATGGAACTCATTGACATCCAGAGCTGTGCTGCCTCGGTAATCACCACCAGCACCACAAAGATCATTACCCTCTCCAACAGTGACCTCTATAAGATATCGATGCAGAATCTGAAGACCTACACCATGCTCATACTCAACCTTGCACGAGATATCAGCCGACGCCTCAGAAGTGCAGATGAGATGCTCGCTTTAGCAAAGAACAAGGCTACGATGCCCTCCTCCCCTCATCAAGACGGTGCATTCTCCGCAGGAATATGACCATCAGGATGGGGAATATCGTCCCTATGAGCATCCCGCTTCTCAGCGCTGATTCCTGAAGACTCAGTGAACTGAGCCAGGGGGCGATGCGCACCAAATTCGGAGATACGTCAGCAATGAGCCCGATAAGCCAGGGACCGAAGGCTGCGCCCGCATCTCCCCCTGCAGCCAGAAAAGCGAAGAGCGAAGACCCGGCCAAAGGAAACCGATTCGCCCCATTCACCACCGACCCAGGCCAAAGCAAACTGCTTCCCAAACCACTGAATATGCAGGCAATCAGACTGATCATAGGATAGGGGCTCAGTGCTGCCACCAAGTAACATACAATACAGAGGACAGAGCCGAAAAGCATTGCTTTGTAAAGGGGAAACTTATCCCCATACGAGCCATAAATCGCCCGTGTGGTACCCAAGAGCAGGGCGAAGAGGCAGAGCCCCACCAAGTCCCCTACCTCCTTGGGCAAGCCCAACGAGGATTCGACAAAGGCACTGGTCCATTGGGACATGCTTACCTCGGTGGCTCCTCCTACTGCAATGCCCAACAGGACAAAGAGGAAGTAGCGTGAAGAGAGCAGTTCCCGAATCTTGGTTCGATGCTCCTCACTGACGGCCGGGGCAAGCGGGACACGCAGAAATACAAAGAAATTTATCAGCGGAAGAAGCGACCAGAGCAAGACCACATACATCCAGTTGCTTCGGTTGAAGAACCTCAGCCCGACGGTGGTTCCCAGTACCACTACGATGAAGCCCCAGGCGTAGAAGGAGTGCAACAGGCTCATCGCCTTCTCCTTCGAGTCATTCGGTATTGCTTGCACGATGGCACTGAGCAGAAGCTCAAAGAGCCCTCCCCCGATCGAATAGACCACCGTTGCCACCATCAGGCCAAGGTAGGTATTGTGGGGAAAGAGGCGTGGGGCAAGGGCTAACAACAAAAAGCCAAAAAATGCCAGCAAGTGGCCAAGGGTGATGAATGGGCGCACTCCCCAACGGTCTACCGGACGACTGAACACAAGATCAGCAACAATTTGGGTGAAGAAGTTGAGCAGGGTAAGCCGGCCCGCCTGCTCAAAGGTGATACCAAACTCGTGCATGAAGGTAACATACAAGAGCGGGGCCAGATTACACGTCAAGGCCCCGATGAAATTGCCCAGATAGCAGGCTTTGATGGTCGATCGGTACATAAAGCTGAGTATACGACGCAAAGGGGGAAAAGGGAATGCTAATTCTCAAAACCAAGGCATTCCAAATATCGGACACAAATCAGATACTCCTCACTGTCCACTTGAAGCTCAGGATGCTTAAGACTGAGCTCGGTGAGAATCTGGTCAAAGGGAATGCGTTTCTCCTCAGTAGCAAACCCTTCTTTGGTGAAGAACGTTTCCAAGGCTTCTCGTGCGCTCTTGCTCACTCCTTTCAGCGTTCTCTCTTCAATAGCTCGGAGTATATCGCTCCCACTCCTCTCCGCTTCTCCCACAAAGGAGAGCAGCCCCTCATAGAAGCCGGCATTTCGATTGAGTTTCAGGTTCTCATCTGCAAGGTCAGCCACTCTCAATATTTTGGGCCTTCCGATGCGAACCCGCGTTTGCACGTATTTTAGCAAGTCCACACGCATCTCGTAGCGCTCATCAAGCTGCCGCGCTTGGCCGCAGGTGGAAAGCCCGCGTTTGAGCAATGCTTCAAGTTCCTTGCTGGTAGTGCACACATACCAACTGGAAAGCGCCCCTATGGGCTCGTACAGATCAGGGCCAGCAACCTTGCATAGTCGGGCATACTCACTATAGTCCTCAGAAAAGGGAGGAAGGCTTTGCTGGTTTGTCTTGGTCATGACAAACGGGTGGCGCTCCAGCGTATATCCTCGTTTCGCATCCTCAAGATCGATGGTATGCACCAAATCTCCAGCCGCCCGGGTAAGCTTTTCCACCTCATCCGCCTGCGCCGTACAGTAAAATACCTGTCGGTCGCGTGAAATCTCTGCAATCGCCTGGGCAATCGCAAGAGAACGCTCATCGTCACTGTTGCCCATCACCTCATCAAAGAAGACAGGGAACCGATACCCGGAAGAGGCTTCCTGCATCTCCAGAAATGCCATGCGTACGGCAAAGAGCAGCTGCACCTTCGTACCACTGGAAAGCTCATCAAGTGAGAAGCTCTGTTGGAGCTTGGTATCGAGTGCGGCAAACCCCTTCGGTCCCACAGAAAGGGTATAGCGCTGTGCAGTAATTCGAGCCAGCCAGTCACTGGAACGTTTCAGAACTTCCGGGCGGAAGGAGCGTTCAGTCTGTGCCTGCACCTTGGAGAGCAGCAGATGAACCATACAGGCTTGCACCTCTTCTTCCCTGCGTGTATCGAGTTCAGAAAGCGTGCGGGCAAAGTCGAGAGCTGCATTTTCCAATTGGGTATCATGCTTCGCTGCAGCAATAAGGGCAGTGTCACCTGCAAGAGCCTTTACCCATTCGTCAAGCTCTTCTTTCAATGCACCAAATCTGTGTAGCTGGTCTGTGATTTCACCAAGGCTCGTTTCCTCGGCCTCTGTACGGAGCTCTTCTGGAAATTCGGCAAGTTGGATTGTTACCAGCTTCAGCTTCGCCTGAAGGTCCTGATATTGGGGAAGAATAGACACCCAGCGTTCAAGCGTGGCGAAATCATCAACAGCCAGTTCCAGATCTTTGAAGAACTGCTCATACTTCTCAGCTTTCTCAGCACTCTGCTTGCGCAATTCTGCAATACGCTCAAGCATTTTCTCCCTGTCTCTGAGTAGCTTGTGGCTGCTTTCAATGTTCTTATGCAAAGTCTTGGCATAGGCAATCAGTGTGTCAGCATCCTCCATCTCTACGTTGCACATACTTTTCAGGTTTTGGCATGCCGCATCATACAGCTCGCCTGCCTCATCATAGACAGCACAGGCGCCATAATGTGAAACCATGGCGTCATTCCAATCCTTCAGGTGGTCTGCAACCAGGAAGAAAGGAGCACTTTCCAAGGCGGGAGAGTCGGAAAGATAGAGTGCCTTGCTCGCTTCTTTCCACTCATCTCTCCATGCCTGATACGCTTGTTCTGCTTCCGTTCTGCTTCTCTTGGCTTCTCTTCGCATCCTGTTGCTTTCCGCCACACGCTCCAATGTTGCCAACTCCTGCAAGACTGTTGCAGTCAGTTCGGCAAGAGCTTTCGGATCTGTGTGTTCCCCAACGGGATACCCAAGTTGGTGCAAAAGCTTTTCCGCCTGTTCCGATAAACCAGCAGGTCCTCTCTTTTTCAAAAGAAGGAACACAAGCGTAGCGGTGGTGGCGAGACCGAAAAGAGGATGAACGAGTAGGGAGAGCAGGAGAGAAACAAGGCTTATCGCCAAGGCAATGACCAAGAAGGAACGTCCTTCTCTGGAACGTTGCTGCTCATAGATGGAAAGCAGTCTGACCAGCTCGCTTTTCAGAGAGCGAAGATGCTCAAGACGGGTTGGGTCATATGCTTCCTCTTCACCCAGTTCACGAGCCACCTGTTGCGCACTTGCAAGCGTGCACCGAAGCTTCTCAACCTCACGTGCCATTTGTCCGAGGGTTTGCAACTTCTCCTTGAGTGTCTGATTTTCTGGCATCCGGTCGATGAGCCACTTGTACTGCTCTTCCCACTTCCTCAGCTCAGACAACTTCTCCGTCACCTGCGTCTTTGCAGCGGAAAGACGTTGCTGGGCATCTGATAGTGCGTCCAGGCCAGCAGCAAGACGTTGAGTCAGTGTCTTGTCAGCAAGCTGCTCTTTTGAAACAGCCAACTCATACAATTCCTTTTCGACGGAAGCGAGCTCATCAAGCTCCTGTTTCAGCGAATCAGAAGCACTCTTCGCTTCGTCACCCAGCGTATGCGCTCGTTTCAACGCAAATTGGTCTATTGATGCAAGACGAGGATCGAACACTTGCCTATTCTGTTCGAGCGTGTGCAACGTTTCTTGTGCTTGCTTGCACGAGAAAAGCAATCGCAGCTGTTCTTCGGCTTTCAGCTGCAGCTTGCGCTCATCAATCGCAGCTTGTTTTCCTGCCAGTGCCTGTTCCCGCTCGATAAGCCTCGCGACTTCTTTTTGTTTCTCCAAGACTATCGTGCGGTATTTCCTGACATCTTTGGCCAGCTGGATACCGGCGGTGGAAAATGTTGCCTGTGCTTTGGAAAGCTCTGCTGCCTTCTGAAAGTCCACCCCACCCTGCATCTGCTTCTGGATCTCCTCCAAGAAGGAGGAACCCACGCCCTCTTGCTGGCTGAGCAATTCATGCAACGCCAACGAGTAGGCGTCGGCAAACTCCTCATTGATGCCTGGCAGCAGAAGCTCTGCATTATCACGAAGGCGTTTCTGCTTCAGCTTCCCCCGGGAGAGGGAGAGGTGCCAGAGGTCCTCACCATCCTGTACACTGGCTTCGGCTTCATAATCGTTCTGAAACTCAGTCTTGGCGATCAATGAGCGGAGGGTTCTGACCAAGGTGGTCTTTCCCACCCCGTTCGGGCCATGCAAGATGTTCAGGTGCTCACCCAAGGCCTCAATGGGAGGAAATGTTTGGCTAAAGAACGAAGGAGCCTTATCGATATGGATGTTGACAAACCGATATGAGCTACTCATCAGTTGCCTCCTTGGGTTTGCACCACCATTGCCCTGAGCAGCCGTTTCCCTGCCTGTTTGGTCTTTTGGAGAGCAGTATCTGTATCAAGCGTACGTTTTGTCAGCATATCGAAAGCTGTACGATTGTAGCTGTCACGATCGAGAATCTTGTACTCCTTTGCAAGAGAGACAAGCATCTCATCATCCAGGAGCATCTGCGCAAGCAAGGCCGCAGGGCCCTGTCCGGAAGCAAGCGAGGCAAGGTCTAGTTCAAGTTCCGTCTCATCACTGTATCGCTTGAGTACATAGACCTTGGTTGCGTCCTCCACGAACAGCTGGGTCAGCTCTTCGTCGGCCGAGCCGAAGAAGCGTGAAAGTTCGAGTGAGGGAGCAAGGGTTCCTGAGAACACCGGCATCAGATAGAGGTGGGTTGGTTCTTCCAGGCTTGTTGCATAGGTGCGTGCGGTTTCGGTGAGTTTGCTTTTCACCTGTTCCAGATCAGTCAAGCCGCTAATATCAACAGAGAGTCGTTCATACCGGAAGGGACAGAGATTGATGAACTGAGGCTCCTGCCAAGCACTGTCAGCAATGGTGGTCAGCAGCCATGCCCCATGACGGCCCATCTCACTCTTGTCCAATGCAAATGGCGAACCGCAATAGTACGCATTGCTTGCAACCTTCGCCGGCTTGTGGATATGCCCCAGCATCCACACATCTACCCCGCTTGCAGTGAAATCGCTGATTTGGGTGGGAGCATACGAACTGCTTTGGGTCCCCGCATCGGTGTGCAGCAGTCCGAGGGTGAGCTTTGCACCCTCCACAAGGCCTGCGTTGAAATTGCTCATTGGATTATCTTGGATACTGGAGCCCGGAAACGACCAACCGATGAACCGTACCGGGCCAAGGTCGTAGTGTTCCCATTTTCCTCCAAGCCCAAGCAGTGTGATTGCACCGTTTTCTTGTGCAATGCGGGGAAAAACTCCATAGTCATGATTGCCACCGACGGCAATGACCTTGATACCCGCTTCTTCAAGCCGTTTCAGACCGCTTAAAAGCGGATGATAGACAGACAGCCATGCATTTTCCTGTTCTACCACATCCCCAGAAAGGAGAAGCGCATCAACCTCAAGCTGGAGAGCCTTTTGTACCACAGCCTCCCAACTACTGCTTCCAGTTTGCGCTTCATCACTCCCTACTTGGGGAATGCGCCCCAGATGGATATCAGAACATGCAAGGATTTTCATGCTGCCTCCCTTTCGGTACTATAGCATGAAATACACGCTGTCTGTCAGCAAAGATCTCCTAATGGTCCCATGCACTCCGCTTGGTATAGTGGGTATGCAAGAGGTGGTGGCTCACTTCTGAAAGCGGCTCGGTGAGGAAGGACGCATACAGGGTTTGGATAGATGGATTCTCATGTGACTTCCGACTCTGTTTCCCCCTATCCTCCTCATAGATGCTTTCAATGCGTTTGCTCCTCTGCTCGGCATGGGAAGGAATGCTTTGCCCTCCTCCCCCTATGCACCCATCGGGACAGGTCATCACCTCGATGAACGCATACTCACTTTTCCCATCCTTGATCTGGTCCAAAAGCACCCGAGCATTGCCCAGCGTGTTGGTTACTGCAACCTTGCAGGCAAGATCACCTATCTGGAGGGTTGCTTCCCGAATCCCCTTGCGCTCCCGCAGTGCAGAGAACTCAAGATTCTCCAAGCTGTTTCCCGTCAGTTTCTCGTAGGCTGTCCTTAAGGCGGCTTCCATGACCCCGCCTGAGGCAGCGAAGATGACTGCCGATCCTGTAGACTCTCCCAACGGGTCATCAAACTGACTCTCCTGCAGTGAGGCGAAGTTGATGCCCAGACGCTTGAGCATCCTGGCAAGTTCGCGTGTGGTCAGTACGTAATCGACATCACAGAAGTGCTCGTCCTCTCCTACTACCCCCTTGTGCTGCCAATAGGCATGGGAGCTGTCCATCTCGTTGCGTCCGGCCTCGAACTTCTTGGCCGTGCAGGGCATGATGGACACAACCTTGATGGTTGCAGGATCGAGGCCCATCTTCTCTGCATAGTACGTCTTCGCAATGGCTCCGAACATCTGTTGGGGAGACTTGCAGGTGGAGAGGTGATCGGTCTGCTCCGGGTAAAACGTCTCGATGAACTTGATCCACCCCGGCGAACAGCTGGTGATCATGGGAAGCGTCCCCCCCTTCTGGATGCGTTCGATCAGTTCATAGCCCTCTTCCATGATCGTAAGGTCGGCACTGAACTGCGTGTCAAAGACACGGTCGAAGCCCATGGTTCGGAGCGCACTGACCATTTTACCTGTCACCAGAGCACCTTCCTCCATACCCATCGCTTCACCCAGCCCTACCCTGATGGCAGGAGCTGTTTGCACCAGCACAACCAGATTGGGATCTGCAAGGGCGTCGAAGACCTCCTGCTCACTGCTTTTCTCGGTGATGGCAGCGGTAGGGCAAACCAAGGAGCACTGGCCACAATTGGTGCACACCGAGTTGCCCAACCCCAACTCGGCGAATGTGGCTACCTGGGTGGAGAGTCCTCGCCTGGTCATCTGGATTGCACTGACGCTCTGCATGGACCTGCACACCTCCACACAGCGGTTGCAGAGTATGCACGCATTGGGGTTGCGCACCAGACTCAGGCTCGTCAGGTCCAGAGCAAGAGGCTTTTTCCTGGTTTTCACGAAACGCTGGTCCCTGATACCCATCTGCTGGGCAAGTTCCTGCAGCTCACAGTTGAGGTTTCGCTCACAGGTGGTGCAGGTCATCTCATGGTTTGCAAGCAGCAGCTCCACGTTTGTTTTTCGGGCAGCGAGGACTCGCTGGGTATGGGTGTGGATGACCATGTTGTTCTGCACCGACTGCATACAAGACCGCACCAAGCGCTTCGCTCCCTCCACCTCAACCACACAGACCCCACAAGACCCGTACGAGGAGATGTCCTTGAGATAGCAGAGGGAAGGGAGGTGGATGCCCACCAGATTGCAAGCGTCGATGATCTTCGTTCCCTGTGCAACATCGAGCTCATTGCCGTCAATTGTTACGTGCACTTGGTTGCTGTCCATTGAGTACCTCCTCTAGGTGAATGTCACAGCGCAGGCAACGACCTGCCTCCATCCTCGCCTGGCGGCCAGTGTAGCCCTTGTTCACTTCGGCAAATGAGTGCTTTCGTTGTGACAACTCAAGCCGCTCGGACTGGATTGCCTTGCCCTCATGCAGGGTCTTTGCCACACTCTTGTCGTAGGTGAAGGTTGAGAAGAGTGATGAGAAGCGCTCTTCTCCTGTCAGGCAACGATCGATGATTTTGGCAACCTCCTTGCCATGACCCATCGCCTCGGCTGCAGTGGAGGGGCCGGTGATGACATCCCCGATCGCCCAGACGTTGGGCTTCGAGGTCAGGTAGGAGTGCCTTTCCACGGCTAGCTGGCCACCTGTGGTGACTGAGAGGGCTTCGCTTTCCAAAAGTTTGGCATCGACACGCTCGCCCACTGCAATGACCACCGTATCGCAAGCAAGATCCTCATAGCACTCTTTTCCCTTTCGCTTGCGTCTTCCGCTGAGATCGTACTCACCGCAGAGCAGGTGCTCACAGCGCAGGGCAACAACGTTTTGCATGGCATCACGAATAATTTCCGTGGGAGCCACATTGAATCGGAAGGCAAGGCCTTCGGCCTGCGCTTCCTCAATCTCACTGCGGTTGGCAGGCATTTCATCAACTTCCCTCCGGTAGGCGATGACCACCTCCTTATCCAATCTCCACAGTGAGCGGGCCACATCGATGGCAACATTGCCTCCACCGATGATGACGACCCTCTTGCCTACCTGCTCCGGCTCTTTCACCGCAAGGTTCTTGAGCACATCGGTTCCCTGCACCACCCCTCTCCCTTCCGAACCGGGGAGCTTTAGATTCGCATGGTGATAGGAGCCGAGGGCGAGGATGACACCATCCGACTTGCTTCTGAGCTCATCGAGGCTTATATCGGTGCCGAGCTTTGTGGAAAAGACAAACTTGACGCCAAGCAAGCCGAACACCTCCAACTCCTTGGCAAGGATGTCCTTGGGAAGGCGGTAGTCGGGAATGCCGTAGCGGAGCACTCCCCCTGCCTCCTTCTCCTGCTCATAGATGGTGACCGAATGGCCGAGACGAGAGAGGTAGAAAGCGGCACTGAGCCCAGCCGGTCCGCTTCCAACGATACTGATTTTCTTGTTTGTAGGCTTTTGCATCCGACGCAGGATATCCTGGTACACATCCTGCTCCTGCCCCATCTTGTACAGGGTATCGGCAAGGTAGCGGTGCAGCTCTCCTTGGTGGACGGGATTGTCCAGGCTCTCCCTGCGGCAACGCATCTGGCAGTGGAAGTGACAGATTCTTCCCAGAGTCCCAGGCAGCGGGTTGTCCTCCAAGGTGGATGTGAAGGCCTCAACCAAGCGATTCTCTCTCAGAAGCGCTATGTAGGTGGGGATGCGCATGCTAAGCGGGCAGGAGTTCGAACAGAGTTCGCTGACCATTGCCTCACACGTGCCTGCTTCGCAGTGCTTCTGCTGGATATGCTCTTCATACTCTTTCTGAAAGTATTGCAAGGTGGTTGCAACCGGATTCATGGCCGATTGTCCCAGTCCACAGAGGGAAGTGTCACTGATGTGCGTGCAGAGTTCTGAGAGAAGCTTGAGATCCTCCATCTTCCCCTCATGTGTGGTGATGCGGTTGAGAATTGCCAGGGCTTGGGAAAGTCCTTCCCTGCAAGGGGTGCACTTCCCGCACGACTCCTTGGTGGTGAACTCGAGAAAGTAGCGGGCAGAGTCTACCATGCAGTTGTCGTTGTCCATGACCACCATGCCGCCTGAGCCCATGATGGCTCCCAACTTGGTGAGATTCTCATAGTCGATGGGGGTGTCGAAGAGTGAGGCGGGGATGCATCCGCCGCTGGGTCCTCCGCTCTGTACGGCCTTGATGCGCTTGGTGCTCTGCACGGAGCCTCCACCAGCCTCATAGATGAGGGTGGTCAGCTTCTCGCCCAACGCAAGCTCCACCAAACCGGTGTGTCTGACTTTTCCCACCAAGGAGAAAACCTTCGTTCCGGGGCTCTTGGGGGTACCGATCTTCTGGAACCAGTTGCTTCCCATGCCGAGGAGCAGCGGGATATTGCACCAGGTTTCCAGGTTGTTGATGGTGGTGGGGCAACCCAGGTATCCTCTTTGCGAAGGGAAGGGAGGTTTGGCCGTACTGCGCCCTGCCCTGCCTTCCAAGGAGGCGATGAGTGCAGTCTCTTCCCCGCACACAAAGGCCCCCGCCCCTTCCACTACCGACAGTTCGAAGCATAGATGACTGCCCAGGATGTGCTTGCCCAAAAGATGGTGTTCGTAGGCTTGGGCGATGGCCCGTTTGAGCCTTTGCACCGCCAATGGATATTCAGCCCTCACATAGATGATGCCCTCCTTGGCACCTGTTGCATAGGCACCGATGAGCATTCCCTCGATGACCATATGAGGATCGCTCTCCATCTCATTGCGATTCATGTAGGCCCCGGGGTCGCCTTCATCAGCATTGCAGATGACAAACTTGCGATCAGCCTGTTCCTTGGCCATCAGCTCCCACTTCAGGCCGGTGGGAAAACCAGCCCCACCGCGCCCCCGCAGATGGGAGTCCTTGACAACCGCAAGCACTTCCTCGCGGCTCAGAGCACCAAGCACTGAGGCGAATGAGCGATAGCCGCCCACCGCGACATACTCTTCGATGCTGTCCGGGTTGATCAGGCCTGCATCGCGCAGCACCAGCTTTGTCTGGGAGTGGAAGAAGGGAAGCTCGTTCCACTCCTTCAGCTCGGCAAGCCCCTCTCCGTAGGAGTGGGAGCTCAGATGATGGTCCCATGCAGAAATCTTGCACAAGACGTGCTCACGCCAGAAGCGGCCCTCATGCAGATTGTCAGCAAGCAAGGGAACATCAGAGGGTTCAACCCTGCTGTATACCACCATTGGGTGGGAAGGCAGGTAGAGCATGACCAACGGTTCTTCACTGCAAAAGCCGAAACACCCCACAGAGCGCAAGAGAATGGGGAGGTTGTGTTCTGTGATATAGGACGAAAAGGCTTGGTAGACGAGGTCGGCACCGCCTCCGATGCCGCAGGTCCCCATGCCCACCGATATCATCGGTCTGTTCGGATAGAGGCTCTGCTCTCCCTCATGCTTCAAAGGTGCAAGTTTTTCGATCATACCACCGCCTCCTTCTTTCCTGCCAATGCATCGATGAGCATAAGCAGCTGCTTCTCGGTGATGCGGGAGTGAATCACCCCGTCAACACTGACCACCGGGGCAAGCGCACACTGGCCGAAACAGGCGACCGTGTGCACCGTGAAGCGGCAATCCGCCGTGGTGGCCGAGCCATCATCCTCCAAGCTGATACCAAGGTAGGCGAGCACTTTTTCCAGCAAAGGCTTGGACCCACGGGTATGACAGGCCGTTCCCCTGCAGACGGTGATGACATGCTCTCCTTGGGGCTTGAGATTGAAGAAGGCGTAGAAAGTGGCTACCGAATAGACATCAGCAAGCGGAAGGGTCAAACTTCTGGCAACGAGTGCCAATTCATCCTTGCTGAGGTAGTTGTGCTCACTGGTGCGCTGCACTTCCTCCAAAATGGAGAGCAACGCTCCGTGTTCATGCCGATGCTGGGCAACAATGTGCTCGATGGCAACAAGCCGATCATGCATGAGGACCTCCTTGGAAAAAAACGACAATGCACGAACCAATCCGTACTATGTGCATAAACTACCGTCCTGACGGTAGATAGTATTCCTGAAGATCTGGTTGCCATACTATTCCAGCATTTTGCATAAAGCAAGGTAGATACCTGCAGGCCAAAGAGTAATTCAAGCAAATTGCCTATTTGAATACAAAGTTATTGTGACGTTTAGTATATTATTCTTCTTTTTTCACGCCATTTATGGAAACATTTGACCAAACCATGCTTCTAGAACGATCGGACTGCACGTACCGACTGTTGGGCATTCTTATAGTACTGCGAGGCTTTCAGTGTTGCAGAAGCCACCTGCCAGGCGGATGTGGCGGAAATCTCCGAGGAACTCCAGTACCGGTCGGCAGAGAGTCCGGCGGTTTTCCTGAATTGCAGCAACATCATCAGCTCATCGCGGGAAGGCAGGAACCAGTCATCATAGATGTGCGTGCCGTGGGTGATCGTCTTTGCCTGGCAGGCAAACAGGGCACAGTCGATCGGCATCTCATTGTGTCCGAGTTTCTGGCAGTTGGTCTCTCCCTGCCCGAGCTGTACAGCGCACATATCCTGATAGTACCCGTATTGGCCCCAACGATACGTTCCCACTTCATCCTCAGGTGCCGCTTCGAGATATCTCCAGCCGTCGGCAAAGTAGCCTTTGTCATAGAAGATGAATCCCCCTGCAGGCCCGATGTCGCCTACTTTCCAGGTTTGGGAATCTGCGTTGTTGAGGGCAAAGACAACCTCCTGCATCTCTTCCTCTCTGCTCGGCTCTATCACCGGGCTTGCGCGCAAAACATCCTTGTCTGCCTCCAGATACCTGAAAGCCGGATAGGATGGCTGCATCCCGAGTTTGGAAGCAACCGCCTCCAGCGTTGTGCCCTCCCCAACTTTGAACGGTCCGGTATAGGGGTAGGACTCCCCGTTGAGGGTGTAGGTGATCACCGCAGAGCCGGTTGCCGTATCAAGAGAGACTTCATAGGCATCTGATGAGATCCTCTTGGCAGCAATGGTGGGTTTCTGGGCTCTGATGCGAATCACATAGGTGAGCGGCTCATCAGCCGCTTCGCCGGCAATCTGGACGATCGTATCGCGTTCTATGGTCAGGTTCTTGTCCATCAGGACAGCTTCCCTTCCATTCAGGCTCACCAGCTTGGGATTCTCTACAGTGAATGAAAGATTTACCGGCTGGTCGAAGACAGCTCCGTCCAAGGTCAGGATCGGCGTATCCCCGCCCTTCGAAGCCGGTTGGGCCAAAGAAGGAATCTGCGCCTGGACCGTTTGGCTTGTGTTCTTCAGGGTTTTGGGGACTGAAGGGATCTTCACCGCTGCCTTTGCGGCTTCAAAAGGAAAAGGCCCCACTACAGCATGTGCTGTGACAAGGCGCTTTGCCCGTACGGCAACCGGAATGACTGAGGAGGAGAAACAGTGCAGAGCCTTCTCATCCAGAGCCTGTACGGTAAGGATCCATGTTCCTGCCTCAACATCCTTGAGCAGGAGCTTTCCCTCTGAGAGCGGCACGTCCCGGACAAAACTCGCCCCACCCTCTTCGTTTCCTGTAATGCGAAGAAGGGATACCTGGGGTTGCGCTCCAGATCCCTGCTCAACCGACCAGGTAAGTTCGAGTGTGCCAACCTGTCTGGGTCCGACAAAGGGAAGAACCAGGAGGAATGCAACAATGATGAGCAGTTCCACATTGATGAAAAGAATGGTTTTCAGGTCACGGTTGCTCATCGGTGGAGTCCTCCCAAGGTAAGGCTGTGCGGTGATTTTGCATAGGCGGTGGTATGTGTCATCTCCTGGTTCCTTCCCTATATCTCAATGATGATTGAGCCATTGATGATGAATGTCTTGGTAATGACAGCCGAGTCATCACAGCTATCCTTGATGGCAATGGCTTTGATGGTGGTGGTTTCATCCACGGTGATGGCTCCTGAATACAAGGCACTCGATGCGTTTGGATCAGAGGGCACCGCATCCCCGACTGCACTCGTGTAATGGATGGCAGCTCCTTCGGTTTGGCAGCTGATCGTCACCGACTGGGCTGAGTTGAAACCGCTTGCAACCGGTTCGGGCGAGAATACCGGGTTGGCAACCGTAGTACGCAAGGTATAGCTCTCGCTTGCCGTCAGACTGTCGAGCATCCCCGGCTTGACGGCGATTGCCTTCACCACGGTGCTATCGGTCAGTAGGATCGGCACTGTATAGGTGGGACTCGATGCACTGGGTTCAGAACCATCCAGGGTATAGTGAATCACACTATCGGAGGTGGCAGCGGTGATCTGAACTTCCACCGATACGGCAAACACCGACCCATCGGGGGTGATGACGGGAGTGGCAGTTCTGGCTTGTTTTGTGTAGGTGGCTTGGGCTACCGAAGAAGCTTCCCACCCACTCTTGATGGCGATTGCCTTGATGGTGGTGGTATCATTTAGTGTCAGCGGAGCGGTATAGAGGTCGCTCGAGGAAGTCGGAGCAGTTCCATCGAGAGTGTAGTGGATCGAAGCACCTTCGGTGGTGCAGGCCAGGCTTACCGTCACCTGACTTGTGAAGGTGCTCTGCGAGGCTGAGAACGTGGGAGCATCTACCTGTGAAGGGGCAAGGGTATAGGAAGCTTGGACGGGCAATGAGGAACTCATGCCCTCCTTCACTGCGATGGCTTTGACCGTGGCGCTGGCTCCCAGCAAGAATGGTGCGGTATACCGGGGACTCGAAGTGGTTGGTGCAGAGCCATCGATGGTGTAGTGGATCGAGGCAGCAGGGGTTGCACAGCTGAGCGAGATGGGTTGGGTTGTGGATATCGTCCCGGGAGCAGGAGCGAACATCACACTGGAAACCTGATTCCCTGCACTAGGCAAGGAGAGATTGATCGTCACCGCATCAACAGAGCCAGGGCGAACATCCACCCTGCTGCTGCCTTGCAAGACAATTCCGCCCAAGCCATCCTGTATGGAGAATTGCAGCGTCCAGTTGCCGACAGGAAGACGATTCACCTGCCAGGGCAGGGAGGTGTGTGTCATTTGCACCGAGTATCCCAACGGACCGGAGCCTATGAGCTCGAATGCAGGCTCCCCAGTGAGCACTTGCTCAAGCAGGGCACACGTCTCGTCGCAAGAGCCGACTACCTCGAGATCCACTCCACCAACAAGATAGTCCGGCATTCCCGGCTGACTGCAACTTGCAGACAAGAAGACGAGAACAAGGATCATGAGGAGAACCATGCCGATCCGGCTCATCATGTGCTTACTCCTCCGTTCATTTCCGGCTCTTGTACGCTCGGCATTCTTCGTATCATCATGCGCCCTCATCCTTCCACCGGTATGGTGAAGTATTTCGTATAGGTGAATGTATTGAGGCTCAGGTTCCCTTTCTGGACCTTTGCCATGATGCGAAACCGGGTTCCCGGTTCGAGTCCTTCCAACGTGATGTGATAGTCGTTCTCACCCTCTTGCAGAATTCCGTTCACATACCAGCTGTAGTGGTTCTCATCCAGACCTGTCTCTTCCAGGATCACCACCGCATAGGTCTCGTGGTCAGTGGTGATGATATCCATCTCGCCAATCTGCGGTGGGGTGGTGATGGCAAAATTGCTTGCGGTGTAGACCCCGGTTGAAATCGCTGAATCCGCATACCCGTCAAGGGCTGCGACTGCCTTGACCGTAGTCGTCCGGCTTAGGGAAATGGGTGCTGTGTAGAGGGTGCTGGACGTGGTGGGATCGGTGCCATCGGTTGTGTAATAGATGGGGACCTCACGAGGAAACGCACTGATGGATATCTGAACCGGGGTATCGGATGCAAAGGATGCACTTTGCACCATGTGCGAGATGGTGGCGGAGGGAAAGGGGAGAGGAAGCGTCCCCTCCGAATGTCTTTGGCTGAAAATCCGTATGGTGTCCAGATTGGGAAACCGGATTCGGGTCCCCGAGCGATTGACCAGCAGTATATCCAAGTCATACGTACCGACCTCCACTACCCCGTCAGAGGCACACCTGCCGGTATAGACGCCTTCTGAAACAGAAAAGGGACTGTCATCGGTGACTGTGTAGCGTGTTTGGCCTTCCTGGGTGAGAAAACAGGAGAGTGCGGAAATGGATGGCGCTGCAGCACTCCATGAAAGAGAGACGGCGCAAGTGCCAAACCCTTCGGTAAGATAGGAGAGACTGAAGAGAGCACGCGAGGTTTGGCCGGAGGCGATGCGAACCGACTGGCTGGCTTCCCTGGTGACCACCGCATTGCCATCATCTGAACTCAGACCACACACGGTAATCTCCCAAGTGCCGGGAAGCAGACCATGTATGACAATGGGGCTTCCCATCCGTCTGACCTGTGGCGCAAGGGATGCATTGCCTGCACCACTCTGTCTGCAGTGAATCCGCAGGTGGGTGACTGTGATATCCTCATCGGATGGCTGGATGGTCCTCACGGAAGAACAGTCAATGAGAAGGGAACCGACCAAGGGCTCATACGAGGCCTGGCACGAGATACATAAAATGGAAAGCAGGCAAAGAAGCGCACAAAAGTGTAGTGTGATGCTCCTTACGTTCCTATTCCGCATTGCACGCTCCCAATCAGGATTTTGCTTGTGTCCAAAGCTCTGTGTGTAGAAAAGTACCTGATTGGAAACAGGATACGCTTTGCATTTCACCACACCGCACACCAAACGATTGTTACACACCTTCAGCGAGAAATATATGTACAATTTGTTTTGTTTGTCTATTTTTTCTCAATAAATGTACTACAAAGTTTCATATTTTCCTTGAAATTTCGCATTGAGCAACTATACTGACCCAAGCATCAAAGAGTTTGAGGTATCTCATGACGAAGCGGTTTCTTACGTTCTCAGTCCTATGCATGTGCTCATGTGCCCTGTTGTTCTCTGCACGCATTCAGCCATTGGTTTCCCTTTCGGCCCACTATTCGAATGCAGAGACATCCATCACCGGTTTTGTTGATGAGCCGACAGCGGTATCCCATTTCAGGCAGTCTGCAGGCCAAGACCCCTTGGTATGCCTTGGATTCCAACTTACCTCAGTGAACCTCGATGTCGTCGGCGCGATCAATTTCCACCAGAAGCTCTCCATTCTCCCCGATGCACAAGGCTTTCTCTGGTTCCAAAGCCAGGCAAGCCTGGCCATGGATACGAATTCTCCCCATCTAGGATATGCTGAATTCCGCTACAAGGGCTTCTTGGCCTCGCTGGGAAGAAGAAATCTGAAATGGGGGCCGGCCCGGTATGACCTTGGGCTCTCCTCCGAAGTGCCGTTCTATGACGGCTTGTGGATGCAATACCGCTTTGACCAAGCGTACGGGGCTTGGTGGTACCAACTACTGGCAACAGATTTCGGCAGCATCCATCAGTCTGATGCCTTCCCGCTCTCCAAGCAGCTCTATGCACACCGCGTGGGATTCGAAAACCAAAAGGTCCGCGCCATTTTGGGCGAGCTTTCCATGAATTGGGGACCGAACTCACTGATGGGACTGGTTCCCTTCGGCGTATGGCCTTCCGGCTTGCATGACACGGCCAACATCCTGATCGAGGCTACGGGCGAAATACTGCTTGGCCCGTCCCGCCTCTATGGCTCGGTGATCGTCAATGACCGCACACTCTTTGGAATCGGCCAAAGCGAAAAGCTAGCCTTGGGGGGAATGCTTGGCATCGACTGGCATATTTTCAGTGGGGCCGCATTTCAGAAACAACAGTCCTTCACCCTGGCGGAGAATACGTTCAGAACCCTTGAAGGAGGATTATCCCTTGGCCTTGAATGCTATTACACCTCAAACTACCTGTACACCGGCAAGGTGCATGAGGCTACGTACACTGCCTTGCTGAAACAGTTTGCCTATGGTGGTGCCTTGTACGGGGACAGCCTTGCCTACTACTTCGGCTTTCCCTACGGTCCGGGCTCGTTGCTTGTCCAGGCGTTGCTCGACTACAACATGGAGAAACTCCACCTCAGTGCCCTCCTGGGAGTACTGGCAAAGACAGGTGCCTCGGCAGCTACCTTGCAAGCAAACATGGACATGGACGAAAACTCCTTGACTGGCTCTTCGTATCATCTGCTTGCCACGTTGCACGCCGAATACCGGGTGAATGAGGCCCTTCAGCTCATGGCCCATCTGAAACATGACTGGAATATGCATTCAAATGCAGATCAGTTGGAGTTTGGAGTGGGAGCACGGCTCTGTTGGCTTGGTATTCCCTAGCCTTAAGGTAGGTATTTGTATTGTTTATTTGCCTAATATATATACATTTTAAACATATTGTCTGTATATTTGCCGAAAAACATATGACATACTTTTTTCTGTATTTGTAGGGGTGACATCAGCGTCAGAACGCAGAAGAACTCTTAATCATGCACACAGGAAGGTTCGGTTCAGATGCAGAAAACACAACCTACTCAGTCCTTGACGCGCTTGGTTCTTATTGCTCTGATAAGCCTTATTTTTCTGCTCTCTTGCTCAGACATGGAACAAAGATGTGGCTCCTTGTCCCTGGTATCAGACCTAGCTGGGGCAAAATCCATTCTTCCGGACAGTGCAAGCATAGCGATCAACGTGATACAGGTATCCGGTACAGGCCCATTGGGAGTCGTATTGGAATCACAGAATTTCCTGCTCGGCGGAAGGATTGCCATTGATGGCCTCACCCCTGGAACCTGGACCATACAGATAACCGGGTACAATGGGACGGTGGAGAATCTTGGTACCCAACTTACAAGACCCGCTTCGCAAACAGTGACCATCGCTTCGGGAAGAACCACCACAGCTTCGTTCAGCCTGCAATTTTTGACAGAAGGCAATGGAAGTGGCTCCGTACAGCTGAGCTGGCCGTCGACAAACAGCTCCATCACATCGGTGACAGGAGTATTGGGAGACCCAACCGCTCCCGCGGCAACAGCACATGCAGATGCAGTTTCGGGGTCGGCTACCCTGCTCTTCCCTTCCCCTGTGCCTGTTGGCAGTTATCCGCTTGATGTGGCACTTACCAACGCTTCGGGGACCACCATCTCCCTTCCCATGATCGAAACGGTGAACATCTACAGCAACCTTGTCTCATCCGGATCCATCTCCCTGGTGCAGATGGATGTTCCTCTCGCAGCAAAGCCGGTCATCGGATCTGAACGGGCAACCGAAGCGGACCCCCTGACTATAACGATCACCAGTACCACAACAGGGGCATCCATACGGTATCTTATTCTTTCTTCAGAACCTACCGAACCCTTTGACTGGGCTGCAAGCACAGCGTATGCAGGACCATTCACCGTTGCCAGCAGCGAAACGAGGCGATATCTGATAGCAGCTGCTTGCAAGGGTGGGTATCAGGACTCCCTTGCTGAAACGTTTGTGGTTGATGCCGAAGATGAAGGTTCGGGGACCATTGAGATCATCCAACCTCCTCTCATTTCCAATGTAATCATAAGCAGGACGAACAGCTCGGCCCTCCGCCCATCGTTTGCGGCAACCTACAGCATCCAAGGCAACCTTTCCGTCGATTCATTCACCTGGTATATCGACGGGATTGCACAACCAGATGGGGATGGGGATGAGGATGGCAACACCTTCACCTACGATGGGACGCTTTCGCTGGGCCAGCATCAGGTCATGGTGGTGTTCTCCTATCATGATGGACCGGATTCGGTGCGTACAGCCAGCGGCACACTGCGATTTGCAGTCGATGGGGTTGTGGCAACTCCCACACTTACAACCCAGAATTTTATTGGAGGCAAGCGGGTATCACTTGCCTGCGCAACAGAGGATGCATCCATACGCTATACGCTTGATGGGAGTGCACCAAATGCAACAAGCACACTGTATTCAGTGCCCTTCCCCATTACCGAAACCACCCAAGTCAAGGCCATTGCGCTCAGGGAAGGTGCAGTTGATTCACCGATCTTCACCAGTGAAAGCCTGGTGGTGGAACGGGTGACGACACCTACCTTTGTTGAGGATGAAACATCCCATACCGTACAGATAAGCTGCCCGGAGGCAGAGACAATTTACTACACCCTCGACGGGTCCACACCTACCGCTGCAAGCGCGGTGTACACTACCGCCCTCTCCTTTGCGCAGACAACCCCCATCAAGGCAATCGGCATGGCGATGGGGAAAGCCACTTCACTGCTTGGCAGCACCACCTGTACCGTCTCCTATTCGGTAGGGGATACAGGTCCTGCCGGCGGCCTTGTCTTCTGGGTCAATCCTGCTGCCGCTGTGGATGGCTGGACGTACTTGGAAGCCGCTCCGACAGAAACGGAAAGCTATGCCTGGGCGCTAGCGGACTCCTTACCGGTGGTGGTGGGTGACACGCACACCGAAGTGGGGACAGGAGATGCCAATACCCTGTCCATCACACACGATGCAACCGAAGGTGCGGCACATCTGTGCTTGGACAAAGAATTTGGCGGATATGAGGATTGGTTCCTTCCTTCACGGGATGAATTGTTGGCTATGACCGATCTGACTGAGGGTGTGTATTGGTCCTCATCAGAGGCCAATTCTACTGCAGCGTATGCTGTGGATTTCTCTGATAGCCCCGTATCTACAATCGCTGTAAAAACACAGGCACACAAAGTTCGTGCTGTACGAACTTTCCTATAACGAGTCTGCTTCTAAGTGAGGAGTATTTGCATATGAAACGTACATCCAGAATGAGTGCTGTTGTACTTGGGTTGCTGTTGCTTTCTTTGACAGTGAGTCTGATTTCTTGCAATGAAACGCCCATCACCGGAGCATTGAGCATTGATTTCGGATCGAACAAGTCCAGATCCATCACACCAGACAATCTTAGGGTGACGTGGGTACAGATCAGCGGCAGCCTGAACACCGATCCTACCGTTGTGATCGGCCCTCAGAACTTCCAATTGGGCGAAGCGATTGTCATCAATGGCCTGAAGATCGGAACCTGGACAATCAACGTGGTTGGCTATGGCGTCGATCCTTCAACACCAGGAGCGGTGGCACTTACCCCCGCTGCAACGGATGCCGATGTCCAGATCCGCTCTGGACGGACCACTTCCGCAACCTTTGCACTCCACTATCTGACCGAAGGAACAGGGCGAGCGGAATTGAGCGTACGCTGGACAGGTGTTCGTCCTGTGAAGCTTCAGGCAAGGCTCAGCAATGGATTTGAGCACCCGGGAAGTTATTTCGGCAATCAAGAGGGAATTCTCTTTTTTGAGGATCTTGCGGTCGGAGACTATGGTCTTGATGTCTTCATGAGAAACCCATCGGGGACCTTCCAGGCCAATCCTTTTCTCATGATCGATACGATCAATGTGTACAACGGGTTGACTTCGGTGGGAACTGTTGACTTGAGAAGTATGCCTTCACCCCCCTACATGGATCGACCCGTTGTCACCGCTTCTGATGAAGCCACCCATGAGGATCCACTGCAATCGTACCGCACGATCACCATCACCCCTCCTGTTGAGGGTGCTCTCATCTATTACACCATGAACAGATCATATCCTGGATTTGAGGGAGATTTTTCGCCCAACAGCTCCACACACCGCTACACAGAACCCTTTGAGATCACCACGATCGGGGAAACGGTGATAGTGGCAATAGCTTGCAAGGATGGCTATATCGATTCATATCCAACATCCGAATATGTGTTTACCATCACCGGCGAAGGCCCGGGAGGGGTCATCATCACTGAACCTGCTCTGGTAAGCAATCCAGCCATCACCCAAGCCGACACCTCGCTTGCAAATTTTGTGGTGACCTATGAAGAAGCCGGCGATCCGACAGTCACCGCCACGTGGTATCTGGACGGCAGTGCAACTGCTGCGGTGGATACCGATGGGGATGACAATCAATTTACCTTCACCCCGGAACTGACCACCACCGGCAGCCACCAGGTCACGGTGAGTCTTGCTTATCTGGACGGTACCACACCCAAGACCGTCACCGCCATGAAGCTCTTCACTGCCAATTAGGTAGCGATGCCGGAGTTGATCACAACCGATGTGGTGGGAGGTAAACGGGTTACCATCAGCAGTGGAACCAGTGATGCACGCATCTATTGTACTGTTGACGAAACCACTCCCTCAATCTCCAGTACTCGATACATGGTACCCTTGGAATTCCTCCAACCTGCGACGACCACGGTCAAAGCCTTGGCAACAAAGAAGGGAATGGTAAGCTCTGCTGTTGCAGAGACAGCAGTCACCGTTGTGCAAGGTCCTACTCCGACCTTCAGTTCGGAGGGTGGCAGCTATGTTGATGCTGTTGGTATTCTCATCAGCAGCACCGCTAGTGGTGCAACCTTCTACTACACGACAGATGGAAATCCCCCAACGACAAGCAGCAACGAATACAGTGCATATGTACCGATTACTGATTCGACTACATCGACCGTGTTGCAGGCAATGGCAACGTACCTGGGTATGACAAACAGTGAAGTGATGAGTGCAACCTACACCATCACCTCGCTTTATCCTGTGGGAAGCACAGGACCTGCTGGCGGCGTGATATTCCATGTGAATGCCGATCCATCCATCACCGATTGGAAGTACCTCGAAGCCGCAGCGGCAGATGAGGCTACAATGTTAAAATTCGTTGGAAACAACGGAACATATAATATCGGCGAGGGTGCCCGAGGAACCGCAATCGGAACAGGAAAGACAAATACCCGTACCATAGTCGATGTGATGGCATCAGTAGAGGGTTACATAGCGGCAGGTGCTGCCGATGTATGTGACACTAAGAGCGTGTTCTTCGGGTCCATCACCTATGATGATTGGTTCCTTCCAAGCCGTGATGAATTACTCTCGATGTATCAGCAGAGGGAAGCCATCGGCGGCTTTGTAACGACTGGAGATACCGCAATACATGGATACTTCTCCTCCACTGAGGAGTCTCAGAATTTTGCTACTGGAGTTGTATTCAGCACGGGAAAAGCATGGACAAGGGATAAAAGTGGGGAGTGTCATGTGCGCGCCATTCGTTCGTTCCTCTAGGAGAGACAGGAAGAGCCCCCTTTGACGGGAGCTCTTCCTTTGCATATGCTCAAGTGAGGAGGCAATGATGAAAAGTTATCGCAAGGAACTGCTTTTCCATCTTCCAACCAGAAGAGGTTTGGTGAACATCACGGGTATGGTTGCCCAGGCAATCGCGGAGAGCGGAGTACAGGAGGGCCTGGTACTGGTCAACGCGATGAACATCACCGCCAGCGTCTTCATCAACGATGATGAAAGCGGTCTGCATCAGGACTATGAGCGCTGGCTTGAGAAACTGGCTCCGGAAAAGCCCTACTCCCAGTACCAGCACAACGGGTATGAGGACAATGCTGATGCACACCTCAAGCGCACCATCATGGGCCGCGAGAGCGTGGTAGCCATCACCGGGGGAAAGCTGGACTTCGGCACTTGGGAGCAGATCTTCTACTTTGAGTTTGATGGGCAGAGAGAGAAACGGGCCTTGATCAAGATTATTGGGGAGTAATCACTCTTTCTTTCCATCAGAAACATCCTTCTTTTTACCATATGTCGGTGAAGATTCCTGTACCATATTTTGGCGAAGCACTTGATTCATTCTCGTCTGGTACCCTCTATCTCCATCCCCTTTGTACCATTCGAGAACATCAGCATCTATGTACATGCAGATTTTCTTCTTTATTGGCCGATAGTTTTCAGGATTGCGCAAGTGTGAAGGCATAAGATCTGCCAATTGCTCATCAGTCATTTCAGGAATATCGGAGATATCTTTATCTTCGAATGCCATGATTTCCTCAAGTCGTTTTTTTGATATACTCATAATACTTTGCCTCTTCTTTAGGTGTAACTTTTCTTGCTGAAATAATCCTGATTATTCCATCTCTATCAGTAAGAACCACTAGAATAACCAAGAATCCCTCAAGACAGCCAATACATTGGTAGCGATCTTCAAATTCATCTGAATGTTCCTTGTCATACTAATCAAGCAAGTTCGGATCATCAAATATGCCTAGTATTTCATTGAACGAAAACCCATGTTTCTTTTTATTGTTTTGGCTCTTGTTCTCGTCCCATTCAAACATTGTTGCACTCCAATATTATATATATATTATTATATAGACAATATTGGAACAGTCAAGTTCTATTCAGATCAATCCTTCCAAGATCATATATATAGAGCAACTAGTTTGCTTTAGTAAATGCGATGATCATCACTGCCAGTGTCTTCATCAACGATGATGAGAGCGGCCTGCATCAGGACTATGAGCGCTGGCTAGAGAAACTGGCCCCGGAAAAGCCCTACTCCCAATACCAGCACAACGGGTATGAAGACAATGCCGATGCCAACCCAAGTGGGTACCAATGCTCTCCTGTGTATCTGAACCGAAGCCTTACTAGGTGATCCTTATCGTCCTTTGACGTAATACACCATCGGGATGATATCCTCATACGTGCCATCATCCTTGGCAAACCCCCGATTGATGGTTCCCAGCTTCTGAAAGCCCAAGCTCTCATATAGGGTGATTGCCGCGGTATTGGATGCAACCACTGCATTGAACTGGAGAATGCGAAAACCATGGAGGGGAAGTTGGGCCAAACTGTGCTGAACCAAGAGCCTACCCACACCCCTTCCCCTGCTAGTTTGGCTTACTGCATAGGAAGCGTTGGCAATGTGGCCTACCCTGCCGACATTGTTGGGATGGAGGATATACAAACCAAGCACCAGTTCCTTTTCAACAGCGACTGCACAGAATGTTTGGGATGCAAAGAATCGAGCTGCTGATGCTTGATCAAGCAGGTCTGTCTGAGGAAAGGCATTGCCCATCCCTACCACCTCATTCCAGATGAAAATCATCTGATCCAGGTCTTTTTCCTCGTATCCACGTACTTCCATGCATGCAGTCTAGCACAACAAGCCTTGCCTTGCATCGGCAGTTTGCGGTAGGCTTTCGGCACGTAGCGCTGGGAGGCCTTTGTATGTCGCATTGCACCGTATTCTGTACCTATCCTCTTGCCAAAATCCTGAAGGGTCTTTCGCTCCCTACGTGTATCCAGCGGTGTGTGATTTCATCAAAGCAAGAGGAGATTCCCAAGGCACATACCGTTTGTGAAGCCAAATCTCTGTTCTCAGTGACTGAAGAACAGGATAGGCGAACCTTGCTTGCATCACGAGAGGCCTTCTTTCTTGATGAGAAAGGGAGGCTGAGCTTTCTGTGCAAGCTGGACAGCTCTGAAGATCCGCTGCAAACCCTATACTTTCATACTATTGAGGATGCGCTGGCTTTCATCGCCGAGTATCCAGAGCCCCAGAAGCAGATACCTCTCCTCATTGAGGAGTATGCCTCGCTGCTCAAGAAGGGCAAGCTGGTGGCTTTCCCCACCGAGACCGTCTACGGCCTGGGTGCCGATGCCACCAATGAGGAAGCGGTCAAGCGCATCTTCTCAGCAAAGCAAAGACCCTTCTTCGACCCACTGATCGTCCATATCGCTGACCTCTCCCAACTGGAAGGCTTGGCCATGGATGTCAGTGAGCAAGCCTATACGCTGATGAGAACGTTCTGGCCGGGGCCCTTGACCCTGGTGCTGAAAAAGAGTGCGAACGTTCCTTCCCTTGTGACAGCCGGCAGTGAAACCGTAGCCGTTCGCATGCCTGCGAATGCTCTTGCACTCAGCCTGATCAAGGCAAGCGGACTCCCCATTGCAGCCCCCAGCGCAAACCGCTTTGGCTACACCAGCCCCACTACCGCAAGGCATGTGAAAGAACAGCTGGGGGACAGGATTGAAGCAGTGCTGGATGGAGGCGCTTGTACCGTGGGCATTGAGTCAACCGTACTCAGCCTCTGCACTGAAGTACCCACCATCCTCAGACCAGGAAAGATAGGCATCGAAGAGTTGACCCCGATTTTGGGAACCGTTGCAATGGCCCAGAAGGCAGGGCCTACCGATACCACCCTGCCCAGCCCCGGACTTCTTGACAGCCACTATGCTCCCACCACCCCGTTCTACCTTGTGGACGATGTCTCACTCTATCAGGACCGCAGTGACGTGGGAGTCATCCTGGTGGAGAAAAGCTCAGTTCCCTTCAAGGGACCGGTTGTCACCATCAGCGAGACCGATGATGCAGAGGAAGTGGCCCGGCGCCTCTACTGGGCTATCAGGCACCTGGACAGCATGCATCTTACGTGCATGGTGGGCTCTCTGATGGAAGAGAGAGGCATCGGGGTGGCCATCAACAACCGACTGCGCAAGGCTGCCACCAAAGCCTGACGATTTTTCCTTGCCAATAGTGATAGCCACGTCTACACTTCTCTTACCATGGATGAGCTTACTGCACAACGATTGGAACGACTGAACCACCTCCAGGGAACCGACCCTGGTTTCTTTGTGCTTGCAGTCCATTCATTCATCGAGGCATCGTTGAGGGAGCGCTACTCAATGGAGGACCTCCAGTGCAGCTTCGCTACGCTGCTCAGCCAATTTCTTGAAGAAATCACCAGTGAAGCTACCGAGTATCTGAAAGAAGTTCCGGCTCTGAAACAACTCAAGTTCTCCCATATCCAAGCCAATGAGGTACGCCACCGGTTCCGCTTCTCATCCGTTGAGGAAGCTCGTGCAGCAACCTTCCACCTTTTGCACTTCTGTCGTCTGGCGAATTTGGGAAATGCTGAACAACTAGAAAAACTCTCAGCCTACCTCAAAGCCTGGGAGAGTACGGACAGCTATGCGCAGCTGCTTGATGAGCATGCCTGCCTCAAGGCCCTCGCCGACAGATTGATGGCCTCCAACCAACAGCTTGAGCAAACAGTGCTCGACTATCAAAATCTTCGTGAGCAGATGCGAACGGCCTATCATGAACTTGGCGAGAAGGAGCATCAGCTCAGGGAACTCGAGGCTGCCCAAGAGAAATCCCAAGAGAAGATCGATGAACTCAGAGGCCAAACCTTTGCCTTGAAGTGCACGGTCAGGGAGAAGCAACAGCAACTGGCAGAGCAAAAAGAGGTCGGCAGCTACGTGGAGGCACTCAGAAGCTTCGCTGTCTGCACACGAACCCGTCGTCAGTATGAGAGCCAGGTCATCAGGCTGACAGCAGAGCAGAACGCATTGCTTGACAAGCTGTCCTTTGAGCAAGACAGCCTTATCAGAGGAGGTGCAGGAAGTGGAAAGACGCTGGTGCTGATGAAAGCGTACCAAGCCTGCATTTCACGGTATCCAGAGAGACGTTGCCTTTTAGTAACCTATACACGAACCCTGGTCAAATACAACCAATACCTGTGCAACCTGCTTTCTGCACACCAGACAGACCAAAACATCATGACCGTTGATGCCCTGCTCTTCTCACTATTGCAACACTTCGAACCTGCCTCCGAGCTCGATGGAGAACTGCTGAGACATCTGCTCAACCCTTTTGCAACCGACTCGCTCCCGCTTTGGCTGCTCGAGCAAGAAATCGAGCAATTCCTCCTCAGGCACAATATCAGCGAGGAGGAGTATCTTGAATCGAAGGTGGTACGGAAGGGGCTGAAACGCAGAGTGGGCAAACAGCAACGCAAGGCAATCTATGCACTCAAGCAAGAGGTGCTGCAGCAGATGAAAACTTTGGGGAAATACAGCTTCAGCAGTGTGGCTGTTCGGCTCTTGGAGCATCTGGAAAGAGAGCATGAATCGTCGCTCATGTTTGACAACCTGTTCGTAGATGAAGTGCAGGACCTTGGCCGGGCAGCTCTCTCTGTTCTGAAAAAGCTGACACGAAAATCAATGCTGCTCAGCTGTGATGCACAACAAAGGCTCTACCTGAAAGGACTTCCGCTCTCCCAAAGTGGAATCATGATAGGAAGACAAAGCCATCGCCTTTTGGCCAATCATCGCAACACAATCCCCATTGAACAGCTCGATCAGCGCTATTGCGAGCAAAGAGCACTTCCTTCAGCCTTCAGGGATGGTCCACCACCGACTCTGATAGTCTGCAAGAGCAGGAAGCATGTTCTGGATGAGCTGGTTAGCCAACTCACCTTCTATCGCACAGTACTCTCTTATGAGCTTGAGAACATCTGCATTCTCACTCCCAGCAAGCAGGACTTCCCCGCCATCCTCCAGCACGTGAAACAATCGGGCATGGAGATCAATGAGATGCTCTGTCCCTCCTTCTCCTTCACCGAAGAACAGGGAATTCGTCTTAGCACCATCCATTCGGCAAAGGGTGTGGAGTTCCCTTTGGTTCTGCTCTGTCTGACTCGTTTGCCGAGCAATCTTTCAGGGTATGATACGGCAGAACAAGATGAGATTCTCAGGAACTTGGTCCATGTCGGCATCACCCGATCAAGCGAACAGTTGGTGGTTATGGTCAACACGCAGGAGATCCATCCTGCGTATGAGCATCTGATGCACTGTTTTCTCAGTGAGCAAGAGCTTGGGCAAACTCATTGATCGCATTGGTACGGATCTTTTTCACGTCCTCTTTGGTCTTGCTCATCTTTTGCATAAGCCAGCGGGTAAACGGAGCCATTCGTGAGAACAGGAGCTGTCCGCCGAAGCTGGTCTTTACGACTGCATGCGAGAGCAGGTCATCCGGGTAATTGAGTGCCAACTGCTTGGAAATCTCTTCTTCCTTCTCTTCCATCCCACAGATGAACAGGCCAAGCTTCTTTTTCAACAGCTGGTCTTTGTGCTCCAAAGAGAAACTGCGAATCTTGCCATCGAGTCGACCTGCATGAATGGCTCCCCCGAGCACTACCGTTTCATACGGTTCCATATCGATGGTCTTCTGATCCTTCAGATCGAGCATCATCACCTCTCCTGCTAGTTGAGAGGCGAGCATTTCTACACAGGTTCTCGTAGTTCCGTGTTTGGTAGCATAGATAATGAGGGTTTTCACCGTACATTCCTCCTTTGTCTCTCATATCATACCACTCATACATCAAATCACCTATGGCAGGCACAAGGAGTCTGCTCAGAATTCCCCAGTATCGAAAAGAGAGGGCCTTTCGGCCCTCAATCTCACACGCAAAACCCGTTACCAGCTCCTGTTTGGTCTCTGGCTGTTTGTCCTGCCATACCCAACCCTGTCAGCCTGATTCTCAGCTTGTCTCTTCTCAGCTTCCGCCCTTCGTGCAGCTACCAGTTCCTGCAGTTCTGCAGGTACGGATGCAAGCATCTCTTCCTGAAGCACCCGAGCCTGCACCATCTGCTTCTGCTGTACAGCCTGTGCATTCTGCATCATAGGTGCTGCTGCCATCCTGCCCTGCATGGGAGCTGCTGCGACTCTGCCCTGGACTGGGGTTGCAACTCTCGCCTGTACGGGAGCTGCCACCATTCTTCCCTGTGCGGGAGCTGCACTGAGTGCAGCAATACTTACGATAAGGACCACGGCTACGATTACGATACGTTTCTTGTTCATCTTGACCTCCAGTCAATTGGTTTGTTGTTTCTGACTGAATAGTCGCACCTTTGCATTGAGGCTGTTTCAACGCTGGGTAAAGATTAGGTAAAGCGAAGGATGAATCGGGTGGTTTTGTTGCTCTCTGCCTCAATGGTCCAGTGATGTGCCTCAACAATCGCCTTCACAATGGCAAGACCAAGCCCGCTTCCTTCAGTTGAGCGGGCATGCTCAGAACGGCTGAGACGGTCAAAGACATGAGGAAGAAACGCTTGATCGATATGCCCCTCATTCTCTATGCAAAGCCAAACAGCGTTCTTTTGTCCATCGGCTTCGAACGTAATGGTGATGGTACTGTTTGCCACTCCATACCGTATTGCATTGGAAATGAGGTTGTCCAAAGACCGGGTCAGCAGTGCAACATCAGCAACCACGTAGGCTTGTTTGGTGGGAATCGAGACAACCATTGCACGTTTCGCGGCTTCAGCTTCAAAACGAGCTTGGGTTTGCCTGAGCAAATCCGTAAGACTGATGCGCTGCACCTCCGGCTTGAAATTGGGGCTTTCCAGTCTTGTCAGCAATGAGAGGCTGTTAATCAGGTTCTCAAGCCTTCCTGTCTCGCGCAACAATAAATCAAGTCGCTTTGCATCTGCTGTGAAGACCCCATCTGAGATGGCTTCCAGCTGCCCTTTCAGCACCGTAACAGGGGTTCGCAGATCATGGGCGATGTCAGCAGTCCACTGATCACGCAGTGTTTCCTCTTTTGAAAGCGTACCCTGCAGCACCAAGGACGCTTCGGCAATGGTCTCAAACTCAAGTACTTTCTGCTCGGGAAATGATACATCTCGCTCACCATTGGCGATGCGCTCCAGTGCTGAAGCCAGCTTTTCACTCTGCCTTTTCAAGGGGTAAAGCACGAAAAAAGCAAGCACAACCGCTGCAAGGAATGCTATGAGAAATGAAATGAGCAAAACTTGCCACGCAGCGGAAAGCAAATACCCAATCCCTTCCATTTCTGTGAAGGTGGGAAGGTGGGTGGAGAATCGGAACGCAATGGTGCCGTCTGAGGCGAGAACAGTCTGCCAGTGTTCCGGCTCTGAAAGCCCCATCTGCAGCCCTCTTGCCCTTCCCATACCACGTTCTGCCTTTCGATACGAGTAGAGCACTCTCCCCAATGCATCGGTGACCGTCAGGTAGGTAGGACTGAAAGGCAGGCCTTCAAAAGCCTGTTGCAGCGTATCTTCCGTAAGAGGCGCCTTGCTTCTCTGAACTTCCTGTAATCGCATTGAGACATACCGATTGAGACTGGTCAGTTCCTGCTCGTGCCATGATTCCATCAATCCATCAAGACCGAAAGCAAGCAGAACAGCAAGCAGAACCATGAATAACAGGAAACTTGAAATGACCAAAAGAAGATTGAGTTTGGTGAGCGACAATCGCATGTGCATGTTACAACTTCTCCCGCTCGCCGGAGAATGAGTAGCCGAAACCGCGCACTGTTTTTATCCACTCAGCAGTTCCCAGTTTTGAGCGCAAGTTCTTCATATGAGTATTGATGGTACGATCCGACCCATCGTGTACATACCCTAGGCACTCCCCGAGCAGGCGTTGGCGGGTGATGAGGGTCTTTGCATTGGAAGCGAGGAAAAAGAGCATCTTCCATTCCAGGGCGGTAAGCGATACATGCTGGGCATCAACACTCACCTCATGTTTGTGCTCATCAAGCACCATGATGTGTTCCCCAAGCTTGTACCGCTTTCCCTCTTCCTCCCCTTTCTGGCTCTTCTGCACACGCCGCAGGATGGCCTGCACACGCAGGACCAGCTCGCGGGGGCTGAACGGCTTGACGATGTAATCCTCACCGCCCAGCTCAAGGCCGGTTATCCTGTCGCTTTCCGCCTCCCGGGCGGTAAGGAAGAGAAAGGGGATGGCCGGGTTGTGCTGGCGAATCTGCTTGGCAAGCTCAAACCCGTTTCCATCGGGAAGCATGATGTCCAGGATCACCAACTCCGGCTGCTTGTAGGCAAGACTCTCCACGACGTTCGCAACCTGGCCGAACTCCTCTACGGTGTAGTCGGCAAGCTCCAAGTAGGCTTTGATGGTCTCCCGTATTCCTTGGTTGTCTTCAACAAGATAAATCATAGTCTGATGGTAGTCCCAAGACCATGCCAACTCAAGAGCATGGGTTGCATCTTTACCAACTCTTCATATCAGAGGGCTGTCCAACCCCCATCAACAAGCAGAAGGGTTCCGGTAACCATATCCGCATGGTCGCTTGCCAGATAGAGTACCGCCGAGGCGACATCATCAATGGTTGCCACTCTTCCTCTGGGAATGTTCGCCAAGACCTTGGAGAGGAAAGCCGGGTCATCCAGCCGCTCTGCTGTTCCAGGGGTGTGCACGAAGGTCGGCCCCACAGCATTTACGGTGACGCCCCTTCCCGACCACTCCACCGCAAGGGTTTTGGTGAGCATGTTCACCCCTCCCTTTGAGGCACAATAGACCGCCTCATGCGGGATGGCAACGACACTCGCCTGACTTGATATGTTGACAATCCTTCCTTTTCCACGCTCCAGCATCCGTTTCCCTGCTTCCTGGCAGCAGAAGAAGGTTCCTTTCAGGTTGAGGTCCATCATCCAATCCCAGTCTTCTTCGGTAATCTCTTCTGCAGGGATTGGATTTCCCATTCCTGCATTGTTGACCAGCACATCGATGGGACCGAGCTTCTCCTCCATCAGGGCAAAGCACTCCCTGATCGAGGAGACTCGCCTGAGGTCGAGGTTGAAGACATGAGCCTCTCCTCCCTGCCCTTCGATTTCCGCTTTGACCTCTTCAAGCGTCTTGGTATCACGTGCAGCAAGCGCTAGGCGAGCGCCCTCTCCTGCCAAGATGGTGGCAAGCCCCCGCCCGATCCCTCTGCTGGCTCCGGTTACCACCACGAGCTTACCTTCCAAATGCGACCCAAACGTTTGCATGGCAACTCCTCCCTCTCTTCCTCCACCCTACGGCCGCTTGAGTCACAGGTCAAGAGAAAAGCTTGGTGCCGGAGTACCAGGAATCTTGTTGACAACACATGCGATTCCGAGCATAGTCCTCCCTAAGGGTACATGATGCCCTAGGGTGAGGTCATGCATGCAGACAGAGAAACAGTCGATCTATCGCGGTGACAAGGCGGTGAGAACCTTCCTTGCAACGATCCTTTTTTCCGGGCTCGCCTACGGGTTCTACCGTGGTATCCAGGACAACTATCTTGCAGAAATCGTAAAGATCAGTGAATTTGAGAGGGGAATTGTTGAGTTTTTCCGCGAGATACCAGGTCTGTTGCTTGTCTTCATCCTCGCTGCCATGTATCGATTCAGCGAGACAAAAGTCTTCAAAATCGGAACGGCAATCATGCTCAGTGGTGTCTTGGGCTTGCTCTTGCTCGGGTCGAGCAAAGTCGTGGTCATCCTCTTCATGGTGGTTTTCAGCACCGGTGAGCACATCGTCATGCCGATAAAGAGTTCAATGTCACTGTCTTTTGCCAAAAATGACAAGGGAGGGGCGAGTCTTGGAGTCACCTCCTCGATCAGCCACGGAGGAAACATCATCGGTTTCTTTCTGGTATCCGCACTCTTCTTTATCTTCAGCCGCATTGGTATAGCCCGCGATTCCATCATAGGTTTTCGCACCGTCTTCATCATCGCTGCCGTTCTCTTGCTGCTCTCCACCCTCATCGTCCTGACGATGAAGGACCAAGGAAAGCCGGTCAGACGAAGCAGGCTGTACATCAACAGGAAATACCATAAGTTTTATATGCTTGAGGTCTTCTACGGTGCCCGTAAGCAGATATTCCTTACGTTCGCCCCGTACGTCCTGATTCTCTTCTATGGTGCAGACACCTCAGTCATTGCCCTTCTCTTGGCCATCTGTGCAGTGTTTGGCATGCTGCTCTCCCCGGCCATCGGCATCTTGGTCGACAAATTGGGGTATAAAACGATCATGGTCGCCGACACCCTGATCCTGGTCGTCGTCTGCCTCATGTACGGCTTTGCACACCGACTGTTTCCTATGCACATTGCATTCATTGTGGTCTGCGTAAACTTTGTCCTGGATTCCATCATCAGCCTGGCAAGCATGGCCACCAACGTCTACGTACGCGATCTCTCATCCAGCAGAGAGGAGTTGACCGCCACCCTTACCACCGGAATCTCGGTCAACCACCTCATCAGCGTGCTCATCGCCCTGCTTGGAGGATACATCTGGAAGACGCTCGGCATCGAGGTGCTGTTCTCCCTTTCGGCCGTCCTGGGTGTCATCAACTCAATCTATGCGGCAACGATCAAAAAGCCGGTAGAACGGACGATGTTCTGAGCACCTCCAAGCCGAATGAGAGCATACAGGAGATGCAGTAGAGCACATAGGAGCGGGAGGCAAATCCCATATGCCGGCTTTTGTGCTCCTCATGCATACCTGATCTGATCATCTGCCGATAGGAACGGGCATAGATCCAGAGACTGGGCACAAGAAACAGCAGAAGGTGCCATGGGTAGATGCCGGTGATAGCCAAAGCTGCACTTGTCAGATAGGCCACATATCCCTCCACTCCCACCAGAACGGGGGCATAGCGCTTTCCAAGCAGAATGGAGAGCGTCTTTCGTCCACTCGCCTCATCCCCAATCCGGTCACAACCGTTGTTTACCGATAGAATCATTGCAATCAAGAGGAAGAACGGGATGGTTGCCAAAACGGTTTGCCCGGAAAGCGTCACCTCCAGCACAAACAGGGTGATCAGAAAGAGCACCGAACCTAAGAACCCACCTGCGAACAGTTCTCCAAATGGAGTCCTGCTGATGGGAAACGGACCGGCGGTATAGAAGAATCCAACCAACATGCACACAGAACCTACAGCGATTAGATACCAACTGGTCATTGAGGCAAGAATCAGGCCAAACAGGCCGGCTAGGCCAAAGAGTGCCATACTGACAAGCAAGGCGAACAGAGGATTCACGCTCTCATGCACCAGCACCTTCTCTTTTTCCTTCGTATAGTGTGAGTTGTCGGTACCCCGATAGTAGTCAAAGAAGGTATTGAACCCTGTTGTCCCCATATCGACACACAGGGTGGCCACAACCATGAGCACAAGCTTGGCAAAGGGCAGAGACCCTTGCAAAAGAAGTGCATAGAGGGCTGCAGAAGCGACGGTGCCCATACTGATGAGCTTGGTACGAATCTCCACAATATGGAGGAATTGGACTACTGTCATACGGCCATAGTAGCGATATTCACCCACTTTTTCCAGCATTGGAGCCTTTTCCCTTGATTTTCACTCATTCCGTAAATTATGCTTATGCTGCATATTGATACAATCTCTATGCATCTTTATACTCTAGGTTCAAGGATTCCGTGGGAAACCCTTGAATGGGGTGCCCAAAAGCCGCAGGACTTGCTTTCCTGTAAGATAACGAGTAGGAGAAATTCCATGAAAAAAAGACATGTAGTCCTTATTGCCCTGATCGCTTTGTTTCTCAGCACTGCCCTCTTTGCCTCAGGCAAGGCTGAAGCGACCAAAACCGAAGGGCTTGATCGCAGCAAATATTTCATAACCGTCGCCACCGGCCCGACCAGCGGCCTGTATTATCCGATTGGAGGAGCATTCTCCTCCCTGTTCCAGAATAAGCTTGGGTACAAGTCTTCAGCACAGGCAACAGGTGCATCTGCTGAAAACATCACCTTGATCAGAGAAAACCGTGCAGAGATGGCCATTGCCATGAGCGATGCAGTAGCCCAGGCCTACCAGGGCTTTGGCGCCTATGAAGGCAAGCCTGCCGCCTCCGAACTCAGAGCGTTGCTCGGCCTCTATCCCAACTATGTACAGCTTGTCACCACCAACAGGACCGGTATCACCAAGTTCACCGACCTGAAGGGCAAGCGCGTTGGCGTAGGTGCTCCGAACAGCGGTGTTGAGCTGAATGCCCGCATGATGTACGAAGCCCACAACATGACGTACGCAGACAGCAAGGTCGATTACCTCAACTATGGTGAGGCCATCGCCCAGCTGAAGAACAACCTCGTCGATGCAGTGTTCGTAACCAGCGGCATTCCCAATGCAACCATCATGGAATTGGGAACCACTGCCCAGATTGTACTCATTCCCATCGAGGGAGAGGGCCTGAAGAACCTGAAGGCCAAGTATCCGTTCTTTGTCGAGGCTACCATCCCTGCTGATGTCTACGACACAAAGACCGATGTGGTAACCGCCACGGTTCGCAACATCATGATCGTGAATGAGAACCTTCCCGAGGACGTTGCATATGATCTGACCAAGGGTGTATTTGAGAACATTGAAGATATCCAGGCTTCCCATGCAACGGCAAAGCAGCACATCACGCTGGAAAACAGCCATCTTGGTGTTGACATCCCCTTCCACAAGGGAGCCCAGCGGTACTACCAAGAGGTAGGAAAGTAAGCATTCCGGTATGAAGAGCAGATACAAAGTTTTGATCCCATGTGTTGTCCTCGCCCTTGTGGCGGGGACACTGCTCTTCTTTCTGACACAAAAAAACCTGACATTGGTGCTGGTGGAGCAAGAAAGCAGGCAGGTGTTGAAAACACTGCCCATTACCGAGGGAGACGGGCTTGCATTTCATTGGATCCACTCCTTCGAACACATACCCTGGATCGAAGAGTACACCATGGAAGCTGAGCAAGGTTTCATGCTCAATACCATCAAGGTAGCCGGATTTGGTGCAGGAATCCCAGAGAACAAGGGAATTGTCACCATTGAGAATGGCATGGTGGTCATGAGCTCCATAGACCAGGGGTTTGACAAAATCTCTTGGATACATTCCCAAACTGCCCTTGTTTCCATTACAGTACAGGGGAATACCTTCATACGAGGGACAGATATCCCTCGTCACCTACCTGTAGAACTTTACTTGAAAGGAACACGTACCCTATGGCCAAGATAACTCTTGACGAACTGAAACCCGATATGAAAGCCAAGCAAGACAAGCTGCTGGAAAAATTTGAGAAGGAGTCCAAGACCAGGATGTTTGACCACTTCCTGCTCGCCCAGGCTGTCTATTGGATAGCAATCGGCATCGCACTCTACCACTTCATCACCAGCTTCATCGGGTACCCTGCCACTCACCTCCATCGCTCACTGCATGTGTCGATGATCCTGTTCATGACCTTCTTCATCTATCCGGTAAGCAGGAAGTCGAGCCGAAAGACGCTGCCTTGGTACGATATCGTCTTTGCACTGCTCTCGGTTGCAGTTGCAGTCTATGTTTGGGTCGACTATATCAACTTCATCAACCGCATGGGTTCTCCCAACACGATGGATGTCATCATGGGAACACTCCTGATCGTCCTTGTACTTGAGGCAAGCAGACGCATCAGCGGCTGGCCCTTGGTCATGTTGAGTCTCCTGTTCTTGCTCTATGGGCTCTTTGGACGCAATCTTCCGGGCATCTTCATGCACCGTGGCTACGATTGGAAGGCGCTGGTAAACCATATCTTCATCAACACCGAAGGTATCTACGGCACCTCTGTTGACGTTGCCGCTTCCTACATCTTCCTCTTCATCATGTTTGGCACAGTCATGAACAAGTGCGGAATGGGTCGTTTCTTCAACGACCTTGCCCTCGCCTTTGCCGGCTCCTCGAAGGGAGGTCCCGCAAAGGTTGCCGTCATTGCCAGCGGTTTCTTGGGCTCCATCAATGGAAGTGCTGTGGCCAATGTGGTTACCACAGGAGCCTTCACCATTCCCTTGATGAAGAAAACGGGTTACAGCAAGGAGTTCAGCGGCGCAGTTGAATCCTCTGCATCCGTCGGAGGACAGTTGCTTCCCCCCATCATGGGAGCTGCCGCCTTCATCATGGCTGAGATGCTTGGTGTCAAGTATGGCACCATCGTCATCAGTGCTGCCATCCCAGCCCTGCTCTACTATCTGGGAATTTTGGTGCAGGTGCAGCTTCGCGCTTCCAAGAAGAACCTCCAGGGAATCCCAAAGGAAGAACTTCCAAAGGTCGGTGATGTCATGCGTGAGCGCGGCCACTTGCTGCTGCCCATCGCATTCCTTCTCTACATGTTGCTCTTCAGCGGTGCTACCGTCATCTTCAGTGCCTTCTGGGCTATTGTAGCTACCATTGTGGTGAGTATGGCACGCAAGTCCACGCGCATGACAGGCAAGCAAATTCTCGATGCCTTTGCTGAAGGAACCCGTGCTGTTGTTTCGGTTGCTGTTGCATGTGCTGTAGTCGGCATCATCATCGGTGTGGTGAGCCTTACCGGCTTCGGTCTGAATATGGCGAACGCCATCATCCAGCTCGGTCAGTCCAACCTGATGCTGACCTTGCTGTTGACCATGGTCACTTGCATGATCTTGGGTATGGGGCTTCCCTCCATCCCTGCCTACCTGATCACCGCCACCATGGCGGCCCCTGCCTTGGTCAAGCTTGGCATTCCCCCGCTTGCTGCGCATATGTTCGTCTTTTACTTTGCCATGTTCGCGAATATTACCCCACCGGTTGCGCTCGCATCCTTTGCAGCTGCCGGCCTCAGCGGCGGCGATCCCATGAAGACAGGCCTTCAGTCGGTGAAGCTTTCCCTGGCCGGTTTCATTGTTCCCTACATGTTCATCTACAACTCAGCCTTGTTGCTCATCGATACCACCCCGCTTATCGCATTACGGGTTACCGTGACCGCCATAGTGGGCGTGTGCATGATCGGCATGGCTACCGAAGGATACTTCCTCATCGAAATGAAGTGGTTGCTGCGCTTGCTCTCTTTTGCTGGTGCACTACTGCTCATCACAGCCAATGTGTGGCAAGATGCTATCGGGCTTACCTTCTTGGTGGTTGTCCTGCTCTTCCAATACCATGAAAAGCGCGTAATACAGCACACCAAGACTGCATAAAGTGTAAGGCTATGGGTTTTGCCCATAGCCTCTTTTTTGCTCAATGAAACCGGTAGCTGTCAGGAATTGACAGGAATTTCGTGAGATGCCGTTGTTCGAAAGCTCTTTAGTCTGCAAGCACCCATGTTGCTGAATGGCCTTTATTGTCCCCTCTGCAAGGTGGGAAGCGCTTTCCCTCTTCCATGGCGACTGTTCGGTCAGGATGGTCTTGGCAGTGGTACTGCCCGCTTGCCACACACGTTGCACCGGTTTGGGTGGAAACGGCTTCCTCTTCGGCCAGTTCTGCTTCCTGGGCCTTCTCCATCACGTGTTGGGGTTCCTCTGCTCCTTGTTTTCCCAACAGCAGCCACTGCACGACAATTGCAGCCAGGCCTACCAGAAGGACTAGGATGATGGCGATGGTCTTGACTTTTGGATCCTGTACAGCAATCAGAATCAACACCACGATAAGTACCATAACCACGATGTAGACAATGGTGGTCTTCTGGACACGTTCTCTTTCCTGACTCGTATTCATACCTTCTCCTACTAAAGTTTGTACCCCAGGAGGGAAGAAATCATCTAGGTTCCTGAATTCAGCATACAATACCTCTCGCCAATTCTCAATGTTTTTCCTTAGCATGCAATCATATGGAGAAAAGGCTCATCTTACATGTATCGTGCATCATACAATTCCCATACATATTTTTCTATGTTATATATTACACATTTTAATTGCCTACAATATTATTGACTTAACTATTTCTTCTTGCTATACTCCGCTCATCAATACGGAGGAACTCATGAAACGTACTATCATCGCCATCCTGATCATTTTGCTCGCCTTTACTTTTTCGCTCTCAGCACGCTCCTTCGCTCCCTTCCTAGAAACCGAACAGGGTACCATTGCCCTGCTCCACCACACTTACCAAAACGGAAATGCCTACGACCCTGCACGTGAATTTGACTTCATCGCCCAAGGCGGACAGGACAACATCTACCCCTTCAGCCGCTACACCGTAGGCGCAACCGTCAATGAGAAGCATCGCGTATGGTTCACCTACCAGCCGCTTCGTCTGGAGACTGCGGTTAATTTCCAGGAAGAAGTGAATATCGGAAATCAGAAGTTTGCTGCAGGCAATACTCCTCAAGCAATGGAACTCACCTACAGCTTCCCCTTCTACCGTGGCACCTATACCTACGACCTCTTGGGCAAGTATGAACAGGCCTACCTGGGAGTTGGGCTTGCCTTGCAGATCAGAAACGCATCCATCCAATTCAAGGCTGTTGATGGTAGTGCACTGTATGTAAGCCAGAATGTCGGCTTGGTACCAGCTCTTGCCATCTACAGTGAGTATCGCTTCCCCTTCGGGTTGACCCTCAGTGCAGACATTGCAGGCTCCTATGCAAACCTTGCCTACATCAACGGTGCCGACTATGCATTTGAGGGATCAATTCTGGATGCATCGCTGAGAATGAGCTATGCCGTGCAGGAGGACCTTTCCCTCTTTGCCAATGCCCGGTTCTTCGGAGGCACCTCCAATGGCACCAGCAAGGCCGGTGGTGAGACCTGGACGGAAAGCGAGCAGAAGTACACCAAGAACAACATCGCGTCCCTTACCTTCTCCGCAGGACTTACCTACCAGTTGTAAAAGAGTCTTTGCTACCAATGCGCAGGCAAACTGTCTGCGCATATTTTTTTGTATCTGTGCTTCACCTTTTTCTAGGCAAATGAGGCAGAGGTGTGTACGATATCCTGACTTTTGCACCAAATAGCCAAAAAAATGGTTGCAAATACCCTATGGAAAAGGAATTGCAACCAAAAATGCAAAACATTTAATTGTAGTGTGTCATGAACTCGTCTTTGCGAAGGCCATCATGT
>Ga0334883_1000492_pt1 | contig 70536 bp, 51 predicted proteins | sample GraSluR1_MG_6_FD_207230 | JGI IMG/M metagenome (GOLD analysis project Ga0334883, IMG submission 207230) | Sludge microbial communities from methane-producing bioreactor in Wageningen University, Netherlands - Granular Sludge_09_05-R1 | ecosystem: Engineered > Bioreactor > Anaerobic >... | reverse complement strand
CAAAGCACGGACAGTAGGATGATTACCCTATTCGTCCGGGGAAGGAGGGGTTCCTGCGGGGGGCACGGCGGGCGCTACCAGGCGCCACACAGCCGTTTCCTGCGTTCTCCGTGTTCGGCCGTTCGCCGGATCTCGCCGTTCTCCGTGGAACTCCGTGCTCTCTGTGTCTCCGTGGTGGGACGTTGCTCCCCACTCTGCCTACCCCACCAGTCCGTTCGCCCTCAGATCGTCCATTCCCACGAACTCCGCTTCATCCGGGCTCTTGCCCTGCAGCGGGATGTACGGGTAGGTATCGTAGGCCTCCGCCCCGCCCACGATGCGGGGGTCTTCCTGCGCGCGGAGCTCGGCCTCCATGCGCGTCCACAGGGCCTGCTTGATCTGTGCTCTCTGGGGTTGCTCGGCGAGGTTGTCCAGGCAGGCATAGCCGTCCTCCACCGCGTACAGCTCCTCGGCCGGGCGCTTGCCGAAGGCCTTCTCGTACAGGGGGCGCACCCGCGGGTCGTCTTTGTGGGCGAGCATGTGATTCTTGGTGGGTGAGCCGTCGATGTCGCCGTAGGCAGGCGGGTCTCCGGCGGGCCAGCGGTCGGGCAGGAAGTTGCGGATGTACACGTACTCGTGGGTGCGGATGGCCCGGCAGGGGTAGCCCACGTTCCCCGCACGGGCGAAGGCGTGGCGCTCGCGGCCTGTGAGAACGTGGTCTCTCGTGGCGTCGACTCGGCCGGATTTGGCCGAGGTCAGAACGTCCATCAGACTGCGGCCGGTCATCTCCTGCTCGGGCCCAACCGCAGCCGCCTGCAGGAAGGTGGGCGCCAGATCGATGAAACTCACCAGGTCGGTAACGGCGCGCCCGCCGGGCACCCGATCCGGCCAGCAGATAGCCAGCGGCACGTGCATGCCCTGCTCGTACAGATTGGCCTTGGCCCGCGGGAAGGGCAGGCCGTTGTCACCGGTGACCACGACGATGGTGTTGTCCAGCTCCCCGGCGTCGCGAAGCATGTCCAGCATGCGCTGCAGGTGGGTGTCGAACCACTCGATCTCCAGGGCGTAGTCCAGAAGATCGCTGCGCACCTCCTCGCAGTCCGGGAGATAGGGCGGGACCTCCACGTCTTCCAGGCGCTTGCCGGCGCGAACGCCCGAGCCCTTCTCATAGACTCGGTGGGGCTCCTTGGCGCCGTACCAGAAGCAAAACGGCGCGCCCTGGGGGCGCTTGGAAAGGAAGTCGGCGAAGTTGGCGGAGTAGTCGTTCTTGCTCATGCAGGAGGTGGGCGGCTCGTTCCTGCACTCCTGATACGCCGGTCCCGCGGGATTGCGGCTGCGGCCGCTTTGCTCCACACTCCCCGGTCCCCAGCCCTTGAACGTATGCCCCACGTGATACCCGGCGCGCTCCAGAAGGTCCGGGTACACATCATACCGGGCGGGCAACAGACTCCACAGGACACCGCCCTCGGCGAGCTGCCACGGATTGCGGCCGGTAAGCAGACCCGCCCGCGAGGGACTGCAAGAGGGCGCAGGGCAATAGGCATTGGTGAACAGCACGCCCCTTTGGGCAACCTCGTCGAACGCGGGAGTGCGAAGAAACGGGCAGCCGTAGGCGCCGGCATGAGGCCAGGCCTGGTCGTCGGAGATGGCCACGAGGATGTTGGGCTGCCTGGGCATGAGAAAGCCTCCGGAATGGCGAAGCCGGATTTCAGCACGACGCCGGCGCCCGCGAACTCCTGCACGCCGGTGCGACGGCCGACGGCGCTTCCCGCAGGGCGACACCGAGTCGAGCTAACGGCTCCGACCTACGGACCCACGAACGGCTCCGGGGTCCACCCCGGCCGTCCTCAGCGGTCCCTGAACTTGACCATGTTCAGCATCCAGTGGACCACGTCGTCGAAGCCGTGCTCGTCGTAGCTCTGAAGGTCGGTATCGCCGGTGTCCACCAGCTTCCGGGCGTCGAAGTTGGTCTCAAGATGCGGGGCGACCTGGAGAAACCATCGGACCAGCAGGCGCACGTTGGTTTCGCTGCTTTGCTGCACGGTGTCGCGCAGGATCGTGTAGTCAAAGGCCCTGCCGTCGATGCGGTAACGACGCAGGCCACGGAGAAACACCAGGTCAACCAGAGTGTGCGTCGAGCTTCTGCGCTTGAGCTTGCCGGACATGATGGGGCTCATGGCCGCTCCGACCGCCACCGTCGCCGGTCCGAGACTGGCCACCCCGCCCACGCGGCGGGTGAGGCTGCTCTTGGCCGTGGTGACGGTCTTCTCCGTGACGATGGCGACCCTGGCCATGCTCAGGATGACAGCGTCCTGCCACATGGCGCGCTGGGGATGACCGGCGGCGTCGATGAGGTCCACGTACTCGCGGCCGACCCTGGCGCCGTGGACGGGCTGCTCGCGGGGCAGTTCGACGACCTCGGCCGCCGGGACGATGAAGCACTCCTCGCCGGCCTGCCTCAAAGCCTCCGCCAGGTGTTCGGCCCGCTGTGGCTCCACGTTGTCCAGCAGGACCCCGCCCACGTGTTGGCACATCGCGGTGGCTTCGACCTTCGGCATCCCGCCGTCGTGGATGAAGATGGGAGTGAAGGTCTCCAGGTCCAGCCTCCCGCAGCGCCTGCGGAGCAGCGTGACGCCATCCCGCGGTCGCAGGCGGGGGTCGTCGAAGATCATGCCCTCCCGCTGCTCGACCTGCTCGATGTACTCTTCATACTCGCGGTCACCCATGGCCCATACCTCCTCGAGTCTGAAGCCTCCGCGAACGCGGCACACCAAGTGCGGCCATCATCCCGTCATTGGCTTTGTAGATTGCCGGTAGGCACTCACCTCGGACCAGATTCCGTCTGTTCGGTCTCGGTCATCCAGCAGACCACGCCAAGGGCCGGCCCGCCGCCGGCTCGGCGGCGGGCCGGACGGTGAGGTCCTGCCTGCGTCCCGTAGTGTTCCCGGCCCGGCATCTACTCGGGCGCCGACCATGAGAACGCCGGCGGGAGGTCTGAGAAGGGGTTGGCCTCGAAGTCCGTATCCGTCGGCAGGCCGCGAAGCTGCAGGTCCGCGAAGTCCAGGAAGGCCTTCCAGTCCACGGGCCCGTGGCGGTGCTCGCCCTCACGGTACCAGATACCGATGCGGCTGTCGGCATCCAGGAAGCGATACGCCTCACGGGCGGCGAGATGCACCTGGTAGGTGCCGGCCGGATTGGCCCACAGGTCGCCGAGGGCCTCGGTGGACAGCACAGCTCGCGGTGCCACCGCGGCCTTGAGGAAATGCTGGTCGAAGGGCAGGTGCTCCTCGCGGTCCACATACTCCGCGGCCCGAGGCGAGAGCCAGTACGGTACCGCGCGAACCAGGTCCGCCAGCTTCTCGCACTCCTCCCCCTGCCACAGGTACGAGCCCGCCCCACCGCAGCCGGAGTCATTGGGGGCCGTGAGGGCGATGCGCTCGTCGGTAGCGCCGGCCAGGAGCACCGTCTTGCCGCCTCGCGAATGTCCCACCACCGCCAGCGCCGCGGGGTCGACGAAGTCCTGGGTCAGGAGGAAGTCGACCACCCGGTGGTAGCCCCAGGCCCACGCGGACAGCGCGCCGAAATCCAGTCCCGGGTAGACCAGGTACAGCGCGCAGTCGCGCTGAGAGCTGTAGGCGTCCGGCACGATCTCGGTGCGGTTGAAGGTGGCCAGCGCATAGCCCCGGCCCAGCACCTCTCCCACAATCTCCTCGCTCACCGTCCGCCAGCAGCCGTCGCCGTTGATGACCACCGGCAGCTTGCGCTCGCGGCTCTCCCCGACCTGTGGGATCAGCAGGTCGAGGATGAACCAGAAGGGGCGCTCGCCGCCCTCGATGTTGAGGCGGTACTGGCTGTGGGTAGCGGCCACGGGGGCCTTGATGGCGCTGGGATGGAGCAATTCGGCGCGTACGGCGGCGGGCCGTGGCGGCAGGTGGCCGTACTCCAGGCTCAGGACGGTCTGAAGTAACTCGGCGCGACGGGCAGGCCACCGGTCCGCGGTACACACGGGCGTCCCGTCGGCCAAGATGAACAGGTCGGGCAGCTCGCCCTTGATGGTCGGCATGGTCTTGCTCCGCACTTGACGTGAGGCGGGCGTCGGCGACGCCGCGCCGACGGGCTATCTACCGGATGGCCTCAACCTTCAGAACGTGTCTGACTGGAACCACGGCGGCGGAAGAGGCCGCGGCCAGAGCGGCATCGCGGTCGATGGCGCTGGCGGCGACGCGGTCCAGGGCCGGGCCCTCCTCCGGTGCCAGCTCCCTGTAGGCGGGCAGCCAGTGCAGGAGCGTCTTGGTCAGCAAGGTCTCGAAGTTCTGCTGCTCGCGGATTGCCTTCTCCACCGCCTGGAAGGGTCCGCAGAAGGGGTTGTCCAGGAACTCGGCGGCGAGGTTGATCCCCTCTGCCAGGGCCGTCCCACCAAACTCCCGAGTCACCTCGCCCCAGGTCACCCTGTAGCGAGTGGCGGCGTCGGCACCGTCCACTACCAGCAACAGACGGTTCAGCTCCTCGTTGAAGGGGAGAAACTCAATGACACCGGAAGTCGCCCCGGGGTTGGCGGGATCGCCGAAGAAGCAGAAGGGATAGCGGGTACTCTCCAGCTCGACGGCGCCGGCATCGCAGGACAGCACCGAGTGCCCGGCAGTAGCTTCAGCCGTGTCGCCGGCCAGACCCAGTGTGATCGTCCCGATATCGCCGCTGCAGCCGAGGGCCCTAAGGAAGCAGTAGGCCATGACCAGTTGGCCGTTCTGGGCTGGATGGACCCCGTCGCCGCCGGCCAGATGGTAGCCCGGCCCGTACTTCGCCTTGGCCTGCGCCATCACGTCCATCATCGGGCCGTGCACATCGGCGAAGATCACCTGCTCCTCCCCGGCGACCTCGCGGGCCAGGTCGGCGAACTGGCTCAGCGTGGCATTGTAGACCTCGGCCGGCTCGCCGCCGCCCCGGAATGTGTCGCTGTCCACGCAGCCGGGGGACCCCAGGACAATCGTACGCACGCCGCCCTCGCGCAGGCCCGCCACGATGGCCTTGTGGGTGTCGCGGTAGAGCTTGCCGCGGTTGGCGTCATACGGCCCGTAGCCGCCGTCATTCATGCCGTAGCACGTGGTGACAACGGTGGGACGCAGCGCCAGGACATCGCGCTCCATGCGCTGCACGAAGCTGTGGGCCACCTCACCGCTCCAGCCCGCCTGCATCACTCGCAGGCCCGCCGCGGGTTGGCACATCAGCAGATAGTCTTCGATGAACACCGAGTACTGCTTTTGCTCCGTGATGGAGTCCCCACACACCGCCACGAAGTCCTGCGCCTGCAGTGCCGGAGCATCCTGGGCCCAAGCCCCCAGCGCGGAGATCACGAGCAGGGACGACACCAACGCAATGGCACTGTGTCCTGGGCTTCGCATGGCAGTCCTCCGTCGGTTGTGGGCGGCCCGGCAAGTCACCCGGCGATGGTACTGAGTTCGGCGCCGGGGGCGGTGGACCTCCCCGCGCCGTGGGTCGCCGGCGCCGGCCGCCCGGCCCTGGAGCTCAGATTATGCAGGTTCCGGGCAGGCGCCGATTCACGTCACCTCACCCCCCCCAGCCCCCCTCTCCCTTACTCCGCCAAACGGCCGGCGGAGACGGGATGAGGGGGGAGAACGGCAGTACTTCGACCGTTCCCGACGCGGGAATGGCGAAATGCGGCCCCAGTGTGTTCATGCATAATCTGAGCTGGAGGTCTGTCACCCTCGGCGGGGAAGTAAGTGGCGGCGGCACCGGCCGACGGCCGCCGCAACGACGCAACCCCCGAATGCGGTCTCCGAGCGCAACGGGAGACTGTCGGCCTGCAGGAGGCGATCCGGATGAGGGCATCTTGGACGGTTCTCGCGGCCTTGTGGACGCTGGCGCTGGGTGTGGGGGTGGCTCGGGGAGAGCCGATTGCGCTGGTTGAGGAGGGCCGGCCGGTGGCGAGCATCGTGCTGGCCCAAGAACCCACCCGGTCGGCGCAGTTCGCCGCCGCGGAGCTGCAGTACCATCTGGCCAAGATGACCGGGGCCACGCTCCCGCTGGTGACGGACAGCTCTGAGCTCCTTGGCTCGGCGGTCCTGGTGGGCGAGAGTGCGGCCACCCGCGCGCTGGGCCTGACCGGCGACAGCTTCGCGCCCCAGGAGTACCTCATCGGCTTCCGCCCCCATGCACTGGTACTGATGGGCAAGGACGCCGACGACCGCGGCAAGCTGGATTACCAGGATCCGGGCACCTTCCCCGGCGATTTCGCCGAGCAAGGAACGGTCTATGCCGTCTACGACTTCCTCGAGCGCTTCTGCGATGTGAGGTGGTATCTGCCCACGGAGCTGGGCGAAGTGGTCCCTCAGCGAGATAGTGTGGCCGTGGAGGGTGAGGACCTGCGGCGACGGCCGGCCATGGCGTATCGGTATGTGTACATGGGCGAGGCGCTGCCCGCGGACCTCATCGGCGACACGATCAACCACGAGGAGGGCTACCCCACGCTGGACCGGCGCTCGGCAAGACTGTTCATGCGCCGCATGCGCCAGGGGGGAGCGGCGTACAACGCCAACCACTCCTTCTACGGCTACTACGAGCGCTTCCTCGACAGCCACCCGGAGTGGTTCGCTCAGGGCCACGAGGGGCAGCCGCCGCAGATGTGCTTCTCCAACCAGGGGTTCATCGACCAGGTGATCGCCGATGCCCGGGAGTATTTCGATACCGGCAAGGCCCGACCGCGAGCCGTGGCCGCCGGAGATTACTTCGCCCTCGTCCCGATGGATAACGACACCTGGTGCCTTTGCGACCGTTGCCGCGCCCGGGTCCTCGAGCAGCCCACCCGCGGCCACACCTCGACATCCAACGATACGGCCGGCGACTACATCTTCGGCTTCATCAACCGCGTCGCCCGCGAGGTGAAAGAGACCCACCCCGACAAGTGGCTGGCGGCACTGGCCTATAGCCGCTACGTGTACCCGCCCACCGCCGAGCCCCTGGAAGACAATGTCAGCATCATGCTGTGCCTCCCGATTCGCTTCACCTACAGCGCGCAGTCGCAGAGCAACGATCACCGCATCCTGCAGGCCTGGACGGAGGAATCTCTCGAGCGCCCCAAGTTCGTCTGGCTGTATTACTGCTACCCCAGTCTGTGGGCCGCGAAGCAGGACTGGCGGCCGTACCCGGGCTTCTTCGCTCACACGGTGGTGCAGCGCTTCGCCGAGTTCCACCGCAGTGGGGTGCGCGGCTTCTTCATCGAGCCCTCGTACCTGGCCCACGGGCAGCGCAGCCCGCTGATGGATCAGCTCGAGCTGTACCTGGCCTACCGCCTGGCGGATGACCCGGACCTGGACGGTGACCGCGAGATCGCCGAGTTCTTCGGCCGCTACTACGGGCCCGCGGCGGAGCCGATGCGCGAGCTGTACGAGCTGATGGAGGCCACCTACGCCGATCCTGCCAACCACCCGAGTGGCACCGTCGCGCAGACGGAGCTGCGGGCCTGGACCATGCTGGGCACTCAGGAGCGGCTGCGACAGTACGGGAGACTGCTGTCGCGGGCGCGGCGCCTGGCGCGGGAAGGCACGGAGGCGGAGCAACGGCGCGTGGCCCTGTTTCACCGCGGGGTCTACCGCTGGATGCGCGAGGGCCGCGAGCGCCTCCTGCAGATGCAGGCACGGCGCGGCTCGGAGCTGCCGGGTGCCGATATCCCGCGCATCGAGCCGGCACAGGGCGACCTTGAGAAGGCCGACTGGGACAAGACGGCGGTGCTCGGAGACTTCTGCAGTCTGCGGGGCGAGCCCACCGACCGTCAGGTACAGGCGCGCATGGCCCACGACGGCGCATACCTGTATCTGGAGCTGGAGGAGGCCGGGATCGACCCGGCCGGGCTGGTACTGGGGGGCTCGGTCACCGTGTGGGACGAGGACGAGTGGGAGGTGTTCTTCGCCCGCGAGCGCGGACCGCGCTATCGCCAGATGGGCCTGAACGCCGCCGGAGTGCACTTCGACATCGCCTACGACGAGCCCACCGGTGAGTGGGATAGCGGCGTGGTTCTGCATTCAGACGTCTCGGCACCGGACCGGTGGCGGGTGCGGATGGCGCTGCCGTTGGACCGGCTGGTCTGGGGCGGGGCGGAGCCGGGAGACACGCTGTGTTTCAACGCGATCCGGGCTACCAGGATGGTCCGGTCGCTGGCCTGGTCGCCGACCTACGGCGGCTTCCGCGAGCCCACGCGGATGGGGGAGATCCGGCTGGCGAAATGAGGGGGAAACGCTCCCATGGAGGGGCCTGCGAACGAGCAAAGCAGGTGCCCTCCATGGGGGCAGCGGTTGCGGTGGCGCAGTGGCTGTGATGCCGCCGGTGGCGTCGGGAAGTCCGATCTACGGGGTGGCCACCGGCTTGTTTCGGGTAGTGCGCCCCATGTAGCCATCCAGAAGTGCGGCCGAAGAGCTCCGTTCGCCGAGAGTGTCATTCTGAGAGCGTCCGCTCCCGAAGGGAGCAGCTCGAGGAATCTCGTCACATTCAACGAGATCCTCCGGTATCTCGCTGCGCGAGATGGGCGCTCAGGATGACATCGCAACAGCACGCCCGGCTTTTGGGCCGGACCTCTAGTTCGTGGCCGGCTCGGCGGCCGTTGCCGCTTCGTAGAGCTCCAGCTCGTTCAGCGACGGCCAGCCCGTGGACTTGGTGATGTGGACCTTCACGAACCGTGCCTTCGTCGGCCGGGCGAATCGCGTGTACTCGATCGCCGTGGATGCCACGTCCGTATAGCTGGCGGCGGGATCGCCCCAGGTCTCGCCGTCCACCGAGACATAGACGTCCGCCGATTGCGGCCACCGGCTTGCCTCTCGGCTGGTCTTCAGACAGATCCCCAGGCCCGTCAGCTCCCGCTCCCGCGCGAACCGCAGCGTGTAGGTGGCGTCCACGTTGTCGGCGGCCTTCCAGGCGGCGTGCATGTAATCGGTGTTCCCGTCGAAAACCGCCGTGGGCCCGCCTCCCGGGGTCTTCTCCGTGTGGGTCATGTCGGTCTCGATCTCCACGCCCCCGGAGCCGTGGAGTGCGGGCAGGTCGATCTTCACCCCCGGAGGCGGCTGCGACGGGAAGCGCAAGGCGAGGTCGGCCAGCAGGATGCCGGGCTCGACCCTGAAGATCGCCTGACGGATGTCGGAGGCCGCGCCCTCCTCGTAGTAGATGCAGATGATGGACCCGTCGGCCAGCTCGGCAAGCCCGGGGTAGGCGCCGCCCACCGTATCGACAGGCCACGGTGCACCCCAGGTCTGCCCATCGTCGGTGGAGATGGTCACGGCGGTTCCCGGATGACGGTGCGCCACCAGGAGCATCCCCTGCGAGGTCCGCAGCACCGTGGGGGCGTCGCCGCGGTGGGGCATTTGCACCGCTTTGCCCCAGGTGTAGCCCTCGTCCTCAGAGAAGGCCACGTGCATCCCGGGGCGCATGACGATGATCAGGCGGCCGTCACCCAACCGCGCGATGGAGGCCTCGCAAAAGCCACTGGAGAAGGCGATGGAGGCCTCCTCGTCCACCACCGCCACCTTGTCCCACGTCTTTCCGTAGTCATCGGAATGCACCACGGCCGTGACGTAGTGGCCCGCGTTCAGCCCGTGGTAGATCGGTAGCGCGACGTGACTGCCCTCGAGCTGTATCACGGGCCCTGAGACGTAGACCGCCCGCCCACGGTCCGTCTTCTCCGAGTAAGGCGTGTCCACATGGATGGGCTCGCCCCAGGTGTCGCCGCCGTCGGAGGAGAGCACCACGAAGACGTCGCAGTCCCGCTTGTTGTTGCCGTCCTCGGTATAGTAGCGGCTGGTGAAGTACGAGACGATCAGATCGCCGTTGGCAAGCTGGGTCACGTGGGGGTCGCGGTCATCCTCCTCGGTGTCTACCACCAGGATTGGCTCCGACCACGTGGCTCCCTGATCTGAAGAGCGCAGGCCGTAGATCGCCCCGCCCCTGGGCAGCTTCTCACTTGGGTTGGTCACATGGCCCAGGCCCGCGTAGAAGACAACATATAGATCGCCGTTTCCCATTGTGCACACGTCGGGAAAGGCCTCGTAGTCGCCCCAGGGCCCGACGTCGGTGATCTCCCGGTAGGTTGCCCCGACCGCGCAGCTCGCGCAGGCGAGCGCGACCACAAGTAGTGTGCTGAAGAGTCTCAAAGTAGGTACCGTCCTCTCATCTGACATGCGTCCACAGGGAACCAACGACGTCCCCCGGCCGCGTCCGGCGCGAACTGCGGCACAGCGGAGTATTCACCCTGCGCCGCAAATGGACCTGCCCACGCCTGCCACACGCCCCCTGCTCCACCGGATCGCCGCCCCCCCGGCGAGGCACTCGTCCTGCTGTGGCTCGTCCGCAGTGCCCTCCGGCGAGCCATGGGCTACTCTAGCATCTCGGCGATGCTCACCTCTCGCTCCTCGCGAAGTGACCGCTGACCGGCCTCCAGTACCGCGATCACCTCCACCTCCTCCTCGATCGGCACGCTCACCTCGCCGTCACGCACCAGGGTGATGAACCGCTGCATCAGGTAGACGTAGAGATCGCTCAGGCTCGGGGTCAGCGACTTCCAGCCCTTCGTTCCGTAGAGGTTGATCTGGTACCCGCCGCACATCTGCGGGGGCTGTCCGACCATGAGGATCACGTCGCGCCCGCCCTCGAAGCGCACCCGGACCACGTTCTTGTCGGCCACGCCCACATTGAGACAGGAGACCGCGCCGGGCTCAAACACGCCGTAGGCCATGGAAAGCGCGTGGATGCCGTACCAGATGGGGTCTCCGCCGCCGGCGACGGTGACGAGGTTCACCTCGCCGAAGGCCCCGGAGGCGACTTCCTCCTTGAGGGCCACGATGTCGGGGACAAAGCGCAGCGAGCTGGCGGACATGAAGGGGGCGTTGTGCTCGCGGGCGATCTGCGCGATGCGCTTGGCCTCCTGTGCGGTCATGGCCAGGGGCTTGTCGCAGAAGGTCGGGAGCCCCTTTTCCAGGGCGGCAGCGGCATACCGGTACTGACTGCCGGAGCCGTCATCGGGGATGATCACGGCATCGACGCCCTCGGTGCACTGCTCGGGGGTATCGCAGACCTCCTCGATGCCGACAATGGCCGCCAGATGCCGGGCGGCCTCCGGGACCGGGTCCCAGATCTTGACGGCCCGCACGCCCTCAAACTTGCGCTCCACAGGGTTGAAGGGGAACTTGCCTTCGCCCGCATGGTCCGGCAGTTGGGCCGGGTCGTAGCCGTTGAAGCAGCAGGAGAAGATGGGCCCGTGGGTCATGGCCGCCTTGCGGGGGACGTCTGCGCCGTTGAAGGTCGGTGCGTACGAAGCGGCGGAAATCAGTCCGACTCTGATCATGGAAAGCCTCCGGCCGGAAGTAGCCAGCTTTGCCGACAGCGACGGCACTGTTCGCTCAGGGAGCGCAGAAACCCTCCGCGACCGGGGTGCAACGGCCCCGGGCTCCACCGCGCCGAAGCTCCCCGGAGACGCCTACCGCGCCCCACCCGCCGGCGACGGGCCCCCGAGGTCCAGGCCGACGGCGCAGGGCACGGTGTAGCTGTCCCCCGGGTTGACGAGGTATGTATGCCCGGCGCCGTAGTATGCCGGGTCCGAAAAGCCCCGGATGATGGTGATGTCTCCCGTCGAGATCCCATCCGCTGTCACGCGCTCGATCCGGTAGCTCGTATCGGGTGGCAGCTCGTTTGAGAAGTGGATGGTCTCGCCGGCCAGGGGGGCGTCCGCCGGCAGCGGCGGGTCGAGCCGGATGCGATTATCCTCCGGGTCCGTGGCATCCACAGCGACCACAGTGCCGCTGTAGCGCGCTCTCTCCGGGTTGATGCGCAGGTCACCGTAGCTGAAGAGGCTCGCCTCGGAGAGCCGGACGAGCGTTGGTTTGCCGCCCTTGAGGCGCAGAAGGGCGAAGCGGCCGGAGAACTGGACTCGCCCGTCCACCGTGACGGCCGTCGGCTCCTGGCAACTGATGAGGATGTCCTCGGTACCGTCCTGCAGCGTCACGGCCACGGCGACCACGGGGCTCTCGTCACCCTCGTGCGCCACCGGGAGGCGCCGCACCGAGGAGACGAAGGGCGCCCTGTCATAGGGCTCCAGGATGTTGACGAACTGGGTCTCCATGCTCTCGCCCAGCTTGCTCTGGATGACCTTCCGCAGGCTGGGGAGATTGCCGGGCTGGTTCGGGGCCGGCTGTCCGCTGGCCAGCGCCACCTCGTCGGACGGCGTGAGGGCGTGCAGGCGCAGGTGCGGCTCGTGATCGGCCCTGATGCGCCCCCGGTTGTCCTCGGCCGTCCAATCCACAGTATAAGGAGTCGCCACCGGCCCGGCGCTGCGCTCCACATCCCACAGGTAACCAAAGCCGCTGCGGAACAGGAAGTCGCTGCGCTTGCCGTCGACCTCGAGTTGGCCGCGTCGGATGTCGGGGCCGGCGAAGGTGCCCGTGGCCTGGGGCTGCAGGGCCACTCCGGCCACGACGGCGGTCTGCGCGGGCCCCTGGTACAGCAGGCGGTGGTTCTCTCCGCCCCGGGCGCGGAAGATGTCCAGCACGTAGCTGTCGGCATCGGACACGTCGACGAGTGCCACCGTGCGGCGGTAGGTGTCGCCCGCCGGATTGCTCTGCGGGGACGAGACTTCCAGGACGCGGAGCGGGGGCCGAATGTGGAACAGCGTGAGCTTGCCGCCCGGGCTGTAGGGCAGACCGGCGTCGCCCACCAGCAGCGTATTGTGGCTGATGGTATTGGCGGTCCAGGCGTACTGCTCCGGGCGCCCCTCGCAATACTCGGGGTACCCCAGGTCCGGGAGCATGTCGATATTGTGGGCGTACAGGCCGAGGTTGAGGCTGTCGCGGTGGCAATGCCCCAGGGCGTGGCCGTAGTGGATCCAGATGGCGCGGCCCTCCTCGGGAGCCTCGGTGTCCGTCTGCAGGACGGCCTGTCCGTAGCGGCCGAGGTGGTCTGAGCGCAGGCGGAAGGGCTGCGCCTGCCCGATCCGCGCGATCTCCGCGGCCAGGGCGTCGGGGTCCTCCTCGAAGATGTCCTCCCTGGTACGCAGGCGCTCCCGGTCCCCGAGGGCGTAGTGCCAGGCCAGCGAGGCCAGTCGCGGGTCGCCGTACAGCCGGTAGCCCAGGGCGAAACTCCCGGCACTGCCGGCACGTGACCACAGCCCGGTGCTGCCGCTGTCGCCGATGCAGGGCAGGGCGGCGTCCAGGCAGTTGAGGCGGGCCTCCAACAGAAACCCCTGCTTGAGCTTCGGAAACTCGCGGATGACGTCGTGGTTGCGGTACTGCGGATAGGCGGCGAGGGTGGTGGCGACCCCGACGAGGCTGCGCGTCCAAATCAGGCCATAGCCCCCTACCTCCCCGCCCATCCCATCGCGGTCGAGCCCCTCGGTGAGCACCCACGGGATGGAGTCCTTCTTGCGGGCGAAGTCCCCCGGATAGCCCGGCGCAAAGAGCCAGTCCAGCCACTCCTCGGTCACGCCGGGACGGTCCAGGGCGATGGCCGCCGTCGCCACGGCCTCCTGGTGCATCCCGGTGTTGCCGTGGATGCGGCCGTCCCGAGTGCTCTGCAGCACCTCCAGCAGAAAGTTGTCCTCGATATGTCGGCAGATATCACCGATGGAAGCCCGCGGCGCCAGGCGGTAGCGCGCGGTCTTCTCGCTGACGAACGCCACCAGCTCCGCGTCATCCCGGATGCCGTCGAAGATGCGGTCATAGGCCCGGGCCATGGTGCTGACCGCGCCGTTCTCCCAGATTCGCCCCTGAACCCGGCCCATGCCGCTGCTGCCGTCGGAGTGCTTGAACCCCAGCTTCGCCAGCGGCGCCCAGTCCATCTGTGGGTAGACATCGGCGATCCGGTCCAGCAGTACGGCGGCCTTGTGGGCGTACAGGCGATCATCGGTGAGTGCGTAGGCCCACGAGAGCTGATCCAGGGCGCGGTTGATGCTCCCCCACAGGCCCCAGTTACAGTAGTACGCGATGGGGAGCCGCTTGTTGCCTTCGGCGTCGATCATGCCGTAGCCGTCATCGACGTAGACCTGATGCAGCGGGTCTGCCGGGTCCGGGTGCTCAGAGTTGTAAAGCAGCGAGCGGTCACCCAGCTCGCGCCGGAAGTAGCCGTGCTCGTCCAGCGCGGTGGCGTAGAAGGCGCCGAAGTCGTTCTTGGGAAACTCCGCCCCGCAATTGGGGCAGATGATCTTCCACGGCTTGCCCAGAGGGTCGGTCTTGAACCCCCAACGCCCGTAGGGCTTGTAGCCCGGGCCACAGTTGGCGCAGCCGATGTCCTTCTTGGCGTCGAGGTTGTTGGAGTAGATGTCCCGAGGCAGCTCCTGGGAGGGCACGAGGCTCCAGAGCTGCTCGTCGGGAAGCTGCGCCCATCGCGCGGCGGCTGCGATCGCCGCCGTCCGGGCATCCTCCGCCCAGCGGTACTTGCGGGCATTGTCCACGGCATTGGCCCGCATCTGTGCCGTCACCAGGCGGCTGCATTCCTTGGCGGTGGCGGGGCAGAGGGCGCAGGTGCACAGGGCCGTCGCGACGGCGATCATCGACAGTTGCTGGAGCATGGCGCCTCGTTCACAGTCGCGGGATGATGAGTGCAAGACTACTGACTTCCCCACACGGGCGAGGCCTCCTCCCCGGTGCCGCTTCCTCCACGCGCGACCGGAACGGAGAACGGGCGGCCGTGGCCCGAGAGACCGCAGGGCCACATCAAGGCACGCCGTCTTCCCTTCCAAGTGCGAACATATAAGCCCGCACAGCGTCCAGTATGTCAATGGGAGGCGGCGCCGTCCCGAGCGCCCCTCGGCACACCCACTTCTCAGGCCCTGCGGCCTGAACCCGACAGGGGGAGACTCGCCATGCGCTGCCCGCGGGCGTGCGTCCTGCTGCTGTCTTGCGCCCTCGTCACACCGACCCTCGCCCAGCCGCCCACGACGCCGGACGCGCCCACCTCCACCGCCATCACCGTGTACAACGTGAACATGGCGCTGGTCAAGGATACCCGCCGCCTCGAGCTGACCGAGGGCCTCAATCAGGTGCGGCTCTCCGACGTTGCGGCCAGTATCGACCCGACCTCGGTCCACTTCCGGTCCCTCACCGCCCCGGACTCCTGCGTCATCCGCGAGCAGAACTACCAGTACGATCTGGTGAGCCGCTCCAAGCTCCTGGACAAGTACCTGGGCAGGGAGATCACCGTCAGGCAAAGGCAGGACGGCGGTGGTTTCTCCGCCACAACGGGGGTCCTGATGAGCGCCCAGGAGCAGCCCGCCAGGGGAAACATGGGTAGCGGCGCGACGCCCCCGGGAGCCGCCCAGGCGGGCCTGGTGCTCAGTACGCCCAACGGGCTGCTGATCGTCTCCCCCGACAGCATTGAGCTGCCCGAGCTGCCCGAGGGGCTCATCGTCAGGCCCACACTGGACTGGCTCATCGAGTGCACGCAGCCGGGGGGCCACGACGTCGAGGTCTCCTACATCACCGACAATGTGCGCTGGAACTGCGACTACATCGCGACGGTGAACGCCGACGACACCCGTACGGACCTCACCGGGTGGGTCACATTGCACAACCGCAGTGGCGCCACCTACCGCGACGCGCACCTGAAGCTCATCGCCGGCGATGTCCGGCGCATCGAGCCCCAGGTCGCAGCGCGCACGCGCGGCGGCGCCCCGGGCGGCATGGGCATGCCCGGCGCCGCGCCCCAGTTCGAGGAGCAGGCCTTCTTCGAGTACCACATGTACGGCATGGCCCGCCCTACCACTATCCGAGACAATGAGACCAAGCAGGTCGAGCTGCTCACCACCCACGATGTGCCCGTGACCAAGCTGTACTACTTCAACGGGCGCCACCGCACCGACCGGGGGATGGACCAGCCCTGGGGGCCACTGGGGAAGTCCAAGGTCCAGGTGAAGATACAGTTCACCAACTCGGAAGCAGACCATCTAGGGATGCCGTTGCCCAAGGGCAAGGTGCGCGTGTACAAGTCCGACCCGGACGGCAGCCGGCAGTTCATCGGCGAGGACGAGCTCGACCACACTCCCAGGGACGAGAAGGTCAGGCTGTACATCGGTGACGCCTTCGACGTGGTGGGCGAGTGGAAGCAGACGGATCGGCGCAACCTGGGGCCCGGCGTGTGGGAGGAGTCCGTCGAGGTCTTGCTGCGCAACCACAAGGACCAGGACGTCGAAGTCATCTGCGAGGAGCGTGGCTTCAGCGACTGGGAGATCGTGAAGGAGAGCATGCCGAGCAAGAAGACCAGCGCCCACAGCTTCGAGTACGTCGTCCCCGTTCCGAAGGACACCGAGGCCAAGATCACCTACACGATCCGCTACAGTGCCTGGCTCTGAGAGGGGGCAGGACTCCGGGCCCGGTGACGGCCGGGCCCGGGGAAGGCGGTTCCTCACGGCCGCCGACGCGAAGCGCGCCGGCGGTCTTCTCGTCCCCCGGCGACAGGCCGGCCGCAGGCTCCCCGCGTTTTGCTCCCTCCGCCCTTTTGCCCGGTGGGCAAGGTCACCGCCTATCGCGCCGCGAAGAGTGCCCCGGTGGCGCGGGCATACATCATCGGAGCAGGAGGCAGCAATGAAGCAGGCTACTCTCTACGGCGCCGGCGATCTGCGGATCGAGCAGCGGCCCCTGGACCCACAGAGCCTCAAGGACGATCAGGTCTACGTCAGGACACAGGTGACAGCTTTCTCTACGGGCACGGACCTGGGCAACTACGAGGGACGCTCCACGGAACTGCCCGGAGCGCCGGACTATCCGCGTCCGGTGGGGTACTCCAATGTGGGGAGTACCGGCGGCGACGGCCAGAGGGTGTTCTCCATCAAGCCCCACATGTCGGCGTACGTCGCCGAGCCCGAGGACGTGCTGGTTCCGGTGCCCGACGGCGTCAGTTCGGAGCAGGCGTCACTGAGCTATCTGACACAACTGGGACTGGCCGCCCTGCGTCAGGCGCGGTATGAGACCGGCGAGAACGTGGTGGTGATCGGCCTGGGAGTCATCGGTCTGGCGACGGTGGGCCTGGCGCGGGCGATGGGCGCGAAGGTTGCCGCTGTGGCGAACTCGGCGGTGCGGGCCGAGGCGGCGCACGGCGTCGGCGCCCACGGGACCTTCCTCACCGAGCAGCTCCAGAGCGCCGAGGACCTGCGCCCCCTGCTGGGCTCTACCGGCGCCGACATCGTGATCCTCACCGCCAATAGCTGGGACGCGTACCGGCAGGCGGTGGAGCTGGCCCGCCGTGGCGGCCGCGTGAGCATCCTGGGCTTCCCGGGACGTGCTCAGCCGGCCCCGGCCTTCAACCCCCTGGACCCGCAGTGGTTCTACGGCAAGCAGTTGACGCTGCTGGGCGCCGGCTCCTCACCGCGCACGGACTGCCCCGCCGCGGAGTTGAGGTTCAACCTGCGCCGGAATCTGGAGTACATCCTCGAGCTGATGGCCACCGGCGCCCTGCAGCTTGAAAGCCTGATCTCCCATCGTTTCCCCGCCGAGCGGATGAAGGAGGCCTACGAGTTGGCCCATAGCCACTCCAAGGAACTCATCGCGGCGGTGTTTGACTGGCGCGACATGGAGGAGGACTGAGGCGGCGTGGGGGAGGGAAGACCGCCGTTGGGGGCCGCAGGGGCCCGCGCGCGGTCAGGCGCCTTGCTCGTCGACTCCCAGCCGGAAGGCGAGGGCCTGAGCCGCAGGTTCGGGGAACGGAAGGCGGGCGGCGAGACGCTCCAGAGTGCGCGGATCGAGCCGGTAGTCCTCGCCCATCACCACGGAGAACCACCGCTCGCGGTCCATCACCACCCGGTACATCTTCTCATCCTGGGTCTCGGCAATGTACGGCAAGTAGACGGAGATGGGCTGTCCGACACGCTCGGCTTTGGCGCCGATGCGGTCGATGCGGCCTGTGCGCTGCTCGAGGGTGGTCGGGTTCCAGCACAGGTCGTGGTGGATGACATGACGGCAGTTCAGGTGCAGATCGACGCCCTCGGACAGGACACTGCTGGCGATCAGGACCTCCGGGTAGAAAGGGGTGTTGAAGGCCAGCATCAGGCGTTGTCGTGTGTCGGTGCGGGTGCTGCCATTGACCAGCCGGACGTTGGGGAGCAGGCCCTCGACACGCCCGTCCTGAAGGTCCTCCCCCTCCAGCGAGACCGTGGCATCGCCGGCGGTGTGCGACCCTGTTTGGATGCGGGCGGCCGCCTCGATGTACCGCTCCCGGTCGGCGGTGCCACAGGTGTCTGCCAGGAAGCCAAGGAAGCCCGTGAGAACCTGCGCCAGCGAGGCGCCCGAGCCGTCGCGGCTCCTGAGCGCCTGGGATATGGCATCGGCCGGCAGCTCGCCGCCGCGCAGCGGCATGAACCGGGTGAGGAAGGACGGTGTCCGCAGGTAGCGGCGCACGATCTGTTGCAGGTCCGTTGTGTAGGGCGACAGGGCGGGAAAGCGCGCCACCATGCGGGCGCATACGGCGTCGCATTCCCGACGCACCGGCGAATCGGTGTCGAAGAACCGCTGCCCGATACGCTCCAGTTCGCTCCTGGCCTGCGCCGGCGAACAGCCGATGAGCTCGCCTCCGCGGCGTGCGATCTCGCCGTCGAGTGCGGCACAGAGCCGACGGCGCAGGGCCCGTCCGGTGGCCACGTAGTGGCAGAACACGACCACCTTCTCCCCGGCGCGCCACAACTCCAGGGCTCGGGCGACGGTGGCGGCCATCTTGGGATGCCGCAGCCCCCGGCGAGGTGCGGCCGGCAGGACCTGTGTCTCCAGTTGCTCCAGATACCAGCGGGCGGCGCCGCACAGGTCCGCCGGCGGTCCGGCCCCGTCGTCGTCTGTGTCCAGGCCCGCTGAGCCCTGACTCTGGCGGGTCTGGAGGAATGCCTCATAGCTGGAGGCCAGGCCTTCGGCGAACACGGGGCGACTCTCCGGGGTGCAGGCTACGGCCCGGGCGGCCAGCAGGAAGGGCAGAAGTGAGGCCTCGTCGAGCTGAAGACCTCCCTCACCGTCGCCTTCGCCGTCCGAGACGATGGCCGCGCCCGGCAGGCGACGCCGTCGCGCCCTGTCTGCATGGGGGGCCGGGAGTTGGCGTGGTCTCAGGTGGCGGATGACCCACGGCCGCAGTTGTGTCTCGGCCTCCGCCATCTGCAGTGCCGTCCTCCTGTAGCTGCCAAGGACCCCTTCCCCCGCCGTCCCTGTCTCCCCGCCGGCCAGCGCCGCCGCCCACCACCGGTCCACGTCGGCGCAGGACCGCCCGTCCACCACGAGGTCATCGGCGTTCAGGCGGCCCCAGGCGGTGTCCAGCGACACTGCGGCCTCCTGGGCGCCATCCAGCGCCAGCCGCAGGTCTCCAAGACGTCGGGCATAGTCATCTCGCGACAACGCCGGTGCCGCCGGGCCTTCCCAGCTCACTCCGGAGAACCGCTCCAGGACGGAGCACAGCTCGCCGTGCCCCAACTGAAAGGGTGTGGCGGTGAGAAACAGCATCCGCTCAAACACGCCGGCGAACGCCCCGCGTGACACGGTTTGCGAATCGGCCTCTGCCTCCGACGCCCGGAACAGCCCGGCCAGGCGTGTCGCCGGGTTCTTCAGATGATGGGCCTCATCCAGCACCAGGAGCGGAAGCTTCATATCCAGGGTCGATACGCACTGTCGCCACAGGGCCCGGACGTGCTCACGGATCAGCGAACGGGCCTCCCGGATGCGTGCCTGGCGATGCTTCGATTGCCGTAGCGGCACCTGCTGCAGCGCCTCGAAGACGTCCTTCGTGTCGGCGGCCCGCAGGGCGCGCAACGCCGCCACAACCGGCTCGGGCACCGGGTCGTCGTCGGTGGCGCTATCGCCGTCGTGCTCGGGGTCGATGCCCCAACGTGTCAGGACCCGCAGCCAGCCGCCGGGGTCCGTCCTGAGAAGCTCGACCCAGACATCCTGCCCGTTCCGTTCGGCCCAGCGCATGTTGAGTATCTCACCCAGCACTCTTGACAGTCTGAGACGGAGCTCGTCCATCCCGTGGCGCCCGTGGAGCGCGCGGCGGATGAAGGCCAAGGTAACCCAACCGTCGCACAGCTCGTTGCTGAAGGCGCCGTGGGTCAGGAAGATCACGGACCTCCTGCGCTCGGGGGGATCGTCCAGCAGCCGGAGGAAGTCCACGGCCCGGTGGGCGGAAGAGCAGGCCAGGCGGTCGGCGACGTATCTCGGCACACAGCGCTCCAGGAAGACGGCGAAATCGGTGGGCCACTTGCCCCGGAGCGATGCCGGAACCATCACTACCACCGGTCTTCCGTGGCCATCGGACAGCGCCACCGAGGCCGCCACGGCCAAAGCCACGAAGGTCTTCCCCATGCCGACCTCGTCGGCCAGCACCACTCCGGGCTGAGTCTCCAGGCGACGGAGTATCTCCCGGGCCGTCACCGTTTGCCGGCGGGCATCCTCCGCCGTGATTCTGCCCTCCACCAGCAGGTTGATGTCCTCGCGGTAGGGGTAGGAGGCAGTCATGCTCCGATGGCCTCCAGGACGTCGGCCACGTAGCGGTCGATGGGTGTGCGGGTGTGGCGCTCAGTTGCCAGTTCCCGCGCCAACTCGTCCAGCAGGTCCCGTACCGCCAGGCGTACCTCCTCCGCGCTCAGACAGCTGGGGGCCTGCTCCGGGACGGTCCGGTGCAGCTCCAGCAGCAACTCGGCCAGCAGGAAGCGGCGTTCATCCGCGGACCGCGCCTCGCGCTGGAGAGCCTCGGCGACGGCGACCACCCCGACAGGGCCGCGCAGCCGCCAGTCCAGGCACTCGCGGGTGGGAGCAGGGTGCTGTAGCCGCTCGCGGAGCGCGGTGAGAGCCCACGACACGCGACGCGTGCGCTGCAGCAGGAATCGCGCGGTGTCCACCTTCTTGTGAGGGTCGACGACAGGCGCGTCGTGGGTCACGGAGCCCTGCCTGCGGGCGATGTGGCCCGCCAGTACCCTGTGCATGGGTCGTGCGGAGGTGAGGATGTCGATGAGCACCTCCAGGGGCAGGCAGTTGAGCTCCTCCGGCGGCGGCAGGCACCGGGGACAGTCCACGTTCACCGGCCACCAGGCCTTTCCCGCGATCTCTTGCCAGATCACCCAGAAGCCGGTGGGCGGACGCTCAGTGGGCCAGGCTCTGCAGATGTCCCACGGGGGGCCGTCGCCGGTCAGGTCGCCGGGCGACAGGAAGAGGCAGCCATCGCTTTCGCCGAGCACGGCGAACCCGGCGGGCGGACTGTCGTCGAGGATGAAGCGGACCTGGGGCCTGTCGGAGGCGTCACGCTCGTAGATCGCGGCTCCGAAAGCCGGCGGAAGCGGCAGGCACTCGGCCTCCGCGCTCTCCTCACTCTGTACCTCCTCCTGCCAGCGCAGTTCGGCGTCCCGAGGGAACGGCCGGCCGGGAGGGAAGCTCTCCTCCAGATGCCTGCGGGCCTCCGGATGGCGGCGGCCGTCCACGGCGTACGCCAGGTTGGCCTCGAGGTTCGCCGTCCTGCCGATTCCCAGACCCGCGCTGGTGAAGTTGCTGGAACCCGCCATGTAGACCACGGCCTCGTCGTTCGCCAGCCAGACTGCCTTGGCATGCAGCGGGCGCAGCGCATCTACCACGGCGTCGGCACCGTCGTCCGCCGCCCGAGCGGGCCGCCGGCCATCCACGGCGCGTGTCACGGTGGTGCTGACCGGTCGGCCCGGCGGCTGTTGGCTCAGCAGGCTGTGGGGGGCCTGAAGCAGGAGGGCTCCCGTGCCGCCGTCCTCGGTGGCCTCGACGCGGAACTCCACATGGGCCCGGCCACGGAGCCGCAGTCGGCCCCAGAGCGCCCGTGTCGGGGCATTGCTTGTGCCGGGCGGGTCGAAGAAGGGGCTGCAGACCCGGGCCTCGTCGGGCGGGCGGCTTGAGGGAAGAAGCTCTCCGAGCCGACTGAGCGCATCCTGTCCGCCGGGCTCAACGAGCACCGGGAACACCTGGACAGGGCGACGGCTGGAGCGGCCGGCCTCGGCTTCCCATCCGCCCACCAGCTCCTCGGTGTGCCGAAGCAGGGCCAGGCAGCGGGCGGCCGGGCCGGCCGGGCCGGAGCCGGGTCGCCACAGGGCCACGATCCCACCCAGATAGCCCAGAAACTCACCCAGGCAGGTAGCCCGCGCCTCCTCGCCCCGCCGCCAGTCCAGCACCCCGAAGACCTCGCGATTGCGCCGATAGCCGTCCTCGGTCAGGTTGGCCGAGGAGACGATGAGGCGCACCACCTCGGTCCAGACAAGCAGAGAGACCTTCGCGTGCAGGATGCCCCGCTGAGGTCGGATGCACAGCATGTCCCAGCGCAGATTGCGGGCACCGACACAGTGGTGCTGATCCACAAGGGCCGCGGCGCACTGAAGCTGGGCCATCTTCTCCTCGCGCTCCAGAAGGTAGGCGATGCCGTCGTGGTGCGGGTCGCTCTCCAGTTGGCAAAAGCGGCTCAGGCACTCCTCCTCGAACAGCTCGGGAGAGAAGGTGTAGCTCGTGGCGATACAGCCCACCGGCCGGCCGGCGGCGCGGGGCGCGACCCACGCGTCCAGCAGCTTCCCATAGACAGGATCTCCATGGCTCTTGCGCGCCATTCAGCTCACCAGTCTCAGATCGCGGGCGAAGCGCCACAGGGGTCCGGTGCGGTAGGCGTGTACGTATTCCTCGGTTCCCCCCGCAGTATCGCCGACACGGTAGGCCGGGCGTACCATGTACGAGCCGTCGTCGAAGCGCTCACACCAGGGCGCCTTCCCCGCCGGAGGTTTCCCCTGCTGCACCCTCCTGTGATGGTCCAATAGCGCGACCGACCAGGCCGTGGCATCGCACGGGCGGAAGAGCTCGCAGAAGCGCTCATTCAGCGCTGCCTCCTGACCGTAGGGTGAGAGGCGCTGTGTCAGCTCGCTGAGAAGTGAGGGTACTTGCTGCGCTGCGGCGGCCACCGGAGGCGAGGCCCCCAGGCGCTCCGGGCGCACGCGGCCGGTGGCCTGAGACATCTCGTGCAGGCAGGCGAAGAAGGCATCGGTGCACAGACGGCTGAAGGTCTCGTAGACTGAGATGGCATCCAGCAGGGCTCCTAAGGGCGCAGAGGAACGCTCCCGGAGGCCGGAGTGCAAATCCCGCTCCGAGCCGGCCTGCAGCCACCGTGCCCGGCCCTCGTCAGAGATGAGGTAGGCCAGGACGGCCCGCCGGTGGCCCGCTTCGGGGGCCTCGAGAGCTCCGCGCAGGACACTGCGCTCGCCGGGGCCAATGCGCCCGGGCGCCAGGTGCTCCGCCAGGAGCGCCCAGCCCTGCCAGCCCGGGGTCCGGTCGACCTCGCCCGCCTGCAGGCCTGCGGTGACGGCATCGGTGAGCAGGGAGCGCAGGCGCCGGCCCTCGCCATCAGCGCTCTGCACGAATCCCTCGAGGCCCTGATCGTCGGCCCAGGCCGAGAGCAGAGCGAAGCCGGTGTGCCCCAGTTGCCCGGCCACCTCAACTCCCAGATCCCGGGCCAGCACCCGGTACACACCGTGGAAGCCGAAGTTCGCCGGGCCCTTCAGATAGCGGGCCGCAGAGAGGTGGGCGTGCGCTCGCACCGCGGCTTCGGTCTTGTCCCGCCCCGGGACGCCGACCAGCTCGGCTGCCGGCAGCCGCCGCACCAGCCCCTCCACCAGGTACCACTCAAACACCAGCCAGGGCTCCGTGACGCCGTCGGCGGCTATCTGCTCCGGATCGAACTTTGGACAGAGGTGGAGCGATACGGCATAGGCCGTGAGCAGACGCAGGCGCGACTGGCGCTCCCGTACCCCGGGGCAGAGCAGCCGGGCGAGACTGTCGGCGATGGAATACAGACCGAGGGGATCAATGGTTCCTTCGGAGGTCGTCTTCGGGTCGTGCTCGCTCAGCAGGGGGTGCAGCATACTGCCTGGTGCGCCGCTCACACCGATGCTCTCCCTCACGGTCGGCGGGACGCCATGCGGGCGGGGAGCCCACCGATCCCCACCGGCTCCCGGCTTTCCCCCGGCAATTGTCGACCAAGGGGCCTCCCGTCACGGGAGGCCCCCAGGGGGACGTCCGGTAACTCTCCTTATACCAGCACGCTGACTACGGCGTCGTCGTCGGCCACGCTCATGAGCTTCACGCCGCCGGCGGTGCGACTGCGTGGCGTCAGATCATCCACCGCGATCATCAGGCACATGCCCTGCGCGGTGGTGATCAGCACGTTCGCACCCTTCCCGGTCTTGACGTGCTCGCAGCACACCACGGGACCGGTATCCTCCGTGACGTTGAAGCCCTTGACTCCCTTACCGCCGCGACCCTTGGGCGGGAAGGCCTCCTTGGCGGCGTCGACAACCTTGCCGTACCCCTTGCTGGTGATGAACAGAACTGCTTCGGCCATGTTGCCACTCTCCCTTCGACGTGATAACTCCCCGAGCCGGGCTGATGCCTGCGGAGCGTCTCGTAGGACCGCTCCTCTTGCGCTCCCCACGCGCCCATTCAACCTTTGCGGTGCCAATACCTCCTACCCACAGCCAAACAATGCAGCCGCCACCCCTGCCCACTTGGCGTGCGAGGTGGCAAGATCAGCGGCCATGCTGCGCCGGGTGCCCCGTCACTGCGGTTCCGTGGCCAACACCCCGGCGTACGCTTTGCCCGGCCCCAGGAGCAGGTCCTCGGCCCCGGCCCGGAACGCCGGCGGCAGGTCCGCGCCGCTCGCCTGTTGACGAGCGACCAACGCCTCCACCAGCTCGGCCCGCCGTCGCAGGCATTCGGTCAGGGCCGTCCGGCTCGCCTCGTCGTCGTCCTCGGCCTGCCGCTGCGCCGCGGCGAAGGCCTCCGCGGTCAGGCGGATGTAGTCGAACCCGTCCTGGAACAACTGCAGACGCCGCCGCTCGTCGTCCGTGGTGACCTCGGCCTGCGCCCGCTCCAGCAGCTCCGCGCAGCTCAGCAGACGTGCTTGCGAGAAGCAGTGGAGGTAGACCTCCTCCGGCGAGCGGTCCGGGGCGCGGTAGGGCTCCCCGGTCTTTTCCTCGGCGCCGGTGAGGGCCCGGTAGTCATCGGCGGCCTGCAGGAAGCCGGTGAAGTATTCCCGCATGGTCTCCCCGGCCTCTCCGAACAGGCCGTCGCAGAACTCGCGCAGGAGGGTGGCCTCGTCCAGCGAGGGGTTTCGCAGCAGTTGGGCCATGACGTAGTAGGTGGGGGCTTCCGTGCCCCAGCACTCATCTCCGCCGCAGAGGAAGAAGGCCTGCGAGCCGGCGGCGCGATGGCGGCGCAGCTCCGCCGCCACGTGGGCCGGGGAGCTCTTGGGCCCGTAGCCCATCCTGTGGTACAGCCCGAACCAGTACACGTACGAGGTGAAGCTGTGGTGGAAGCGGTTCCAGCGCTCCAGAAGCTCCGGCGGGTCGTGAGTGAACTCGACGACGACGTTGGCGGGCAGCCGCTCCAGACGCCCGGGCACCTCGCCGGTGGGGCCGTAGGCGATCACAAGCACCTTCCCCTCCGGGTGGGCCTTGAGGGCCTCCTCGGCCAGGGCGGCGTGGAACGAGAAGACCCTGTCGGCCGGGCGGCCCGGTATCCACCAGCCGTCGGAGCGATAGTCGTCCGCGGCCTCGCACCGCTCGCACCGGCAGCGGCGCCAGCCGTCGCTCTGGCCCAGCTCCACCCACTCATAGCCCTCGGAGAAGAGGCTGTTGAGGTACGCGGCAGCCGCGGCGAACATCTCCTCATTGGTCACGCAAAGATGGTTGCCCTCCCCTGTGCGCCTACCGTCGATGAGGGCAAACCACTCGGGATGCTCGGCGAAATGCTCCTTCTCGGGGATCATCGAATACCACAGGTGCCCACCGGAGTGCTTGATGAAGACCGAGCTGCCAAAGAGCTGGCGCTGCGCCCACCTGGCGCCATCGGCGGACCGGAACGACCCCAGCACATACAGCCGCGCCGGTTGCTCGGTATGCTCCAGCGCCGGCACCTCCAAGGAGGGGCTGTGCGCGACGATCTCCCCCAGCTTGCCGGGCATGAACCAGCGCACCCCGCAGACATCGTGCAAGAAGGCGTGGACCGCGTGGGATGTACCGGTCTTGCAGCGTCCCGGAATAGGCCCGCCGGCGGCATTGCCATCCATGCTCGCATCGTGGCCCAGGAGCACCAGGTAGCCGGGCCCGGACTTGATGGTGAAGGCATCTCCGCCCAGGCCGCCGCCCGATAGGCCCATCTGTCTTGTCCGCACACTCTCGCCCACCAGGACAACACTGCCCGCGACCCGCTCGTCGTCCCTGCGGATCGGCAGCCGGGCGCCGGTCAGCTTCCGGATCACCCGCTGCAGCTCCCTGGCCGGGGCCATCTGCAACTCGGAGGCCTCGCGGGCGACGACGATGCTTGCTCCGGGGCGGCCGTCCCTGGCCAACACGATCCCGCCGGCGGTGGGCTCGAAGACAGGGGGAGGCCCCTGCGCCGCAGGCGGCTCCACGGCCTGCGCGATCTTCATCTCGTCCTCCAACCTGTCCGCAGGCAGCGCGGTGTCCGACACGCACAGCTCATCCAGCACGCCGCCGAGGCAATGCTTGTACCCGGGGGCGTACGTGCCGATGAGCAGGTCGGATTCATCGGTGAACAGCCGCACCCCCGGCGCCTCTCCGGTTCCCACGATCGCCCCGTCCGCGATGATGCAAAGCCTCCGGTCATCGCACGTGAAGGCCAGATGGTGCCACCCGTCCGGCAGGGGCGGTCCGGTCGCCCGATAGTCCTGGCCGTCCGTGGCGCTCACCACAAGATGCAGGCCGCCCTCGTAATAGGCATAGGTGTTCGCCTGCCTGCCCTCCCCCTTGCGCACGAAGATCTGCACCGCCTCACCGGTCTTGTGCCACCAAAACTGTATCGTGAAGGCCGCCTGTAACTGCAGCGCCTCGCAGTCGGGCACCCGGACGTACCCGTCGCCCCCGGTGCCCGGGAACCTGAGCCCATCTCCGACCCGCCCGGGGCCCCGCGTGACCCCGAACAGGCGGCCCTCGTCGACGTTGCCCATCCTGTCGATCACCGCCGCCCCCTCGGACGCGTCAAAGGGCCAGTAGGCCACCGGGGACGCAGAGGCGGCAACCGCCGCCGAACACAGAAAGGTCGCCCAGAGCCGCCGGAGCGCGACGCCCCGTGTAGTCTCCTTCCTCACACTCAGTACCGGCATGGCTCACCTCGCAGCGCTAAGCCCGGCCCGCGGCGCCGGTCGGTGCTACTCGTCCTCCATGGCCATCAGCTCGGCGGGGCAGACCGCGGTGCCCCGGGCCGCCGATTGCCGTACGGCCAGCGCAAGAGCCAACGACTGCGCGGCCTCCTCGGCACCGATCACCGGCGCCTCTTGTCCGCGGATGACTCGACAAAAGTGCGCCAGTTGCGCGACCAGAGGGTCGGCCCCGGCCACCTCCAGGCGCTCTTTCTCGAGCCGGTGATCCCAGCCGCGCCCCTGCTCTTGGACATAGCGCCATAGCTCCATCCGCGGGAATGCCAAAGAGGCGGCGGTCCCCACGAAGTGGTAGCAGTTCTCCGGCACATGATAGTAGAAGGGGTTCTCGGCGGTAGTGGCCTCGTACGACCACACCGCCGGCGTGGCATCCGATGCCAGGAACGTACCCAGAGCGCCGCTTTCGAAGCTCAGCGAGATAGCCAGCGAGTCCTCGACCTCGTAGCCCCGCGCCGCGGAGCTGCAGTGGGCATACACCGAGACCACGTCACCGCAGATGAAGCGGAGGCTATCGAGGTCGTGGATCAGGTTGATGAGCAGCGGACCACCGCCGGGATGCTCGCGCCGCCAGGCGACCCGGAAGTAGTCATCGGGCTTCAGCAGCGTCCACAGCGCGGAGACACCCACCAGGCGGCCCAGGGCCCCGCCGCGCACCAACTCGCGTGCCTTCGCAACCAGCGGATTGTGGCGGCGGTGGTGGCCCACGAGCACGGAGATCCCGTTTTGACCGGCCGCGTCAGCGATCGACCGCGCGCTTGGGAGCGTGTCGGCGATGGGCTTTTCCACCAGCACGTGGACGCCTCGCCGGGCGCAGGCCACGGCCACCGAGGCGTGCCGGGCGTTGGGGGTGGCGATGATGGCGCCGTCGGGGCGCTCGCTCTCCAGCAGCTTCTCCACCGAGGGGTAGAAGGGGACGCCGAGCTGCTCCGCCACGGCCCTCCGCTCCGGGGCGGTGTCCGAGACGCCCACAAGGCGGCAAAGATCGTGCGCCTGCACCATCGCCGCGTGTTTGGCCCCGATAAGCCCGGCGCCGATGACGGCCAGTCTACAGGGTTCCATTGGGCTCCTCATCCGGGATCTGAAGACGCGATGTCGCCCAGGAGGGGTTCAGCGCCCGCCCTCACTGAGCCGGCGGCCCACGGCCTCGCGCAGCGAGAGATACCGCGCGGTGTCTTTGGAGTACGCATCCGGGCCCTCCACCACCTGTGCCGTCACGGCGCGCACCGCCTCGCGGCCCTCCTTGTCCTGAAGCAGGCGCAGGTACTCCACATCCTGAAGGCCCGTGCGGATCAGCTTCAGGCGCACGGAGGCCACCGGCCCGTCAACGCCGACCTTCGCACCCGGATACAGCACAGAGCCGTCGCCGTAGACGGTGGCACTGAGGTCCTTGACGGTGGCCATGTCCGTCCACGGATCGGCGGTGCCCGTCGCGGCCTGCCAGTAGTTGCTGGTCCAGTACAAGAAGCCCTCCACATTGTAGTGGGCCTGCTGCCAGAACAGTGCCCGGTGGTCTATGCCGGCCATGTCCACGTACAGGTTGGCGTAGGGCGCCCCGGGCTCCCAGCACACGTACCACCAGACCTCCTCGCCCAGAGCCTGCCTGGCCGTGAGGAACGCCTCGTCATAGAAGCTCACCTTCGGGCACCAGATGTCACACAGACCCGTCAGGAGCCCGTGTGCGCCGTCCTTGGCCTCGAACGCCGGCTCGCGGAAGTACGGCACCACGACGCGCAGGTCGGCGCCTACTTCGTGGATCTGCTCCGCGCGCCGGGCCAGGAGGTCGTAATGCTCCTGGGTGATCGGCTCGTCCACCACATAGAAGTAGCCCTTGTCCACCCAGCCCCGGCCCCGGAGGTACTCCACTCGACGCTTGAGCTCGGCGGTGTCCTCCGTGTAGGGGATGGCGAAAGCATTGAACCGCGGATCGTTGAGGTACTCGGCGGTCCTCTCGGACTCGAGCCCGAAGTACAGGTCGCGGGGCGTGGCCCCGTGGTCCAGGAGCATGTCGCAGTAGCGGGCCAGCAGGGCATCATAGGCCGCGCTGCCGGCGGTCACCTGGTGCTGCGCCTCGATCCCCTGTGTGTGGATGCCGAAGGCGCAGCGCGACCGAGGCGTTTCCGGCAGTGAGAAGTCCCAGACCGTGAGCTCCAGCGGCAGTTCCAGCGGTGCGGTGCCGGTAGCCGTCACCGTGACCGTGCCACGGTAGACGCCTGCAGCCGCCTCGGCCGGTACGTGGATATCCAGCCAGGCCGGCTGGTTTTGCCCTGGCGGAATGCTGCAGGGTGTCCAGGGCGGCAGCGGGTCCGGATACTCACGGTCGTGGGCCGGCAGGTAGACATAGGCCACCCGGAAGACCTCCACCGCAGCGCCCTGTAGTCGCGCGCCCTCCGCGCTCACAAGGTCGCCGACCCGTACATCGACCCCCTCAAGACCATCTTGCCCGGCGCGGATGACGAGCTGCACCGCTTCCGTCTCGTTGCCGGCCGCCGTGAGGCGCGCCGCCCTCACATCACCCGGTGCGTCGTCCCTGAAGACCTTTGTGGTGCTATCCACAAACCACGCTTGCGGGGCCGCCGGGCTCGCCGCCGGTAGCGCCAGCAGCACCACGGAGATCGGAAACAGCTCACACAGCGCTCTGGTCATGTCCGTGCTCCTTGCCTCGTTCATCGCCCCCTGGCTGAGGGGGCGTCTGTGAGCCTGTCTGCCGGGCCGGTTGGCATGTGTCGGCGCCGCCATGGCGGCTGTTGGCGGACAACCGCGGAGTGACTTCCCGGCCCGCCCGGGCGGCGGTCATCCTGTCCAGACACACACGAGTGGCCTTTGCCCCGCGCCTGCACGGCGAGCACGCCCAACGCCAGGCACAACAGAGGGCACCGCACAGCCATGGCAGGGTCTCCTCTCGGGAACGCACCACCGCCGGCCACCAACTACTGTAGCGTGGCCAGCCACTGCTGCGGCATCACTTCACTCGTCAGCGGTCGGTCCACCAGCACGCCGTCTTCGCGGATGATCTGAATGTGGCCGCCGATCGGTCCGGTGGTGTTCAGGCTCAGGGAGACCAGGCGGTCCCCCGCGTCGAAGCTGAGCCTCGCCGTGTCGCCCTCCACGGCCGCCTCGGCCCGGCCCATGGCGGCCGGCTCCTGGTCGCCCACCTGGATCAGGTGCAAGAAGACGTCCGAGGTGCGCGCGGCGCCCGGTCGCACCTCCATGCGCCAGCGTCCCATCAGCTCGGGCACCTCCTCGTACTTCACCGCCCGAGTCGCGTCGCCGCGGTTGATGATGTACTCCGAGGGCCCCTGGTCGATGGGGTAGTTGACGCCCTCGACGAGGAACTCCTTGCCCGGCCCTCCGACCTTCTCCAGGACGGCGTCGGCAGGCAGGAGGGTGCGGCAGAAGATCCGCCCGCGGTCCTGGTCCGAATGCCAGGTATTGCCCTCCAAAGTGGGCTCATTGGCGTGATGTAGAAGCCAGGTCTTGGCAAACTCGGCCTGCGTGGAGACCGCGCGGTCGAAGACGACGAAGTGGTCGGGAGGAACGAAGACGAACTGGCGCACCATCAGGGCGCACTTCTCGGCGTTGTACTGCGGCGTGGCATCGCCGGCCACGTAGGTGAACTCCGGGCCGGTCTCGAAGGCCACTACCTGCGCCCCCACCTGTTTGTTCTGCCCCCCCGCCTGCTGGAACACCTCGCCGTTCCAGTAGGGAGAGGGCGGCTCGCCGGGCATCTTGATGAGGATGCAGTTGTGGGCGATGGTCTGGGCGTAGTAGTTCTGCAGGTTGTCCGGGTTGCCGGCGCGGGTGCCGGTGTCCAGGGCCAGGAAGCCCCTCTTGTAGATGGTGAAATGGGTGGCGTCATAGTGCCGGTGGTTGCCCGTGATGCCGCCGCAGGCGAAGAGGGCGTAGGTGTCGTCCTCCCCCGGCCCGGAGCGCATGAACACCTGCCCCATCTTCTCGAAGTGTCGCGCCGGTGGCAGAAGGCCCGGGTCCAACGGCGGCGGAGCCTTCTCAAGATCGGTGAGCAAGAGCGGGTAGAGGCCGAAGTAGGCGGGGAGGAACCCGCCCCCGGCCTTCTCCCGTACGTGGTGGGCCAGGGCCGCCAGTTCCGGGTGCGAGCCGTGGTACAGGTGCATGATATGCGACATGTGGTTGTACAGATGGCCGGAGGGGAAGTTGTTGGTCAGGTGCGGGGTGTCGCCATAGCCGTACTCGTGGTTCCCCGGTAGCCAGTTCCACAGCATGTAGTTGCAGATCCAGCCGATGTGCGGCCAGTCGGCGGCCGGGTCCTCACCGGTGGCCGCCTTCCAGGCATGCAGGAAGCTCCACTCCGCCCAGGGGTACTCCACGAAGGAGTACGTGACGGTGACCGAGGCCGCGCCCCCGTCGTCGCCGCAGGACTCGGCACGGTGCGCCAGGAGCTTTTGGTAGGTGTCGTAACCGCGCTTGACAAGCCCCTGCGCCGCCTCGTCGTCGATCCCTGCGCCCAGAAACGCGATCCCGGCGTACAGCGCCACGCTGTCGGCGCCGTAGTAGCCGGAGCCGTAGCCGCCCATGTTCCGCCGCACGATCCCGGTCAGGTTGAAGATGTCGTCCACGTGCGAGAGCATGCTCTCGCCCAGAGTCCGGCGCTCCTCCGGTGTGAGGTCCTCAAAGACCCAGTCGAAGGCGGTGAGCCAGCCCACGCGGCTGCGGCCATACCAGCTCACCGCCTTCTTGTCCTCATAGGCCGCGTGGTAGAAGTCCAGGCTCGCCTGGAGCTTGTGCTTGATCTCCTGTAGCAGGTCTTCCGAGGGCTCCATGCGGTAGACGAAGGCCAGCGACATGAGTTGAGCGCCCCAGTCGGCCACCGCCACATCGGACCCCGGACGGGGCTCGCGGAGGGGAAACTCGGTCCACTCGAAGATGCGCGGGGTGCTCGCGGCGTGCTTGCGCAGGGCTTCATAGTGCTCGCGGCCGACGGTCAGCGCCCGGTCGCGGATTGCCGGCCACTGGTCGCGGTTCACAAACAGCCGCGGGTGATCGGGACGTATCCTGGCCGCCGGCTCCACGGCCGCGTCCTGAGCGTCGGCGGGCAAGGCGCCGAACACCACCGTTGAGACCACGATGAGTGCCAGCGCGCCGGGCAATGGGAACGTATCCATCGGTCAGGACCTCCTTGGAGGGATGGCACGGTGGATGGGCACGGCGATCGGCCGCGGCCGGCCTACCTGCGCCGGATCTTGCAGGCCACGTCGCGCGCTAACTCGGGCAGGCGCAGTTGCAGGGCCCCGCCCTCCGCCCGTACCTGCTCCGGCCCCGTGACCTCGCCGGTCCAGCTATCCCACCAGCGGACCTCGTACCGGCCATCCGCCATGCCACTGAGGCTGACGACGGTGGGGCCAAGAGGTTCGGGTGGGGACTTCTTGACCATCTCCCGGTGCCAGGTGGAGTCGCGGCTTTGCGCCCACAGCCACCACGCGCCCGGCGCCTCCAGCCCGATGACCCGCAGGTGCGGCGCGGGCCGCGGGACGTACCTCTCTAGCCGGTACGCCACATGCAGCCAGTCATTGCCGGGGTTCTGGACGAGGATGCTGTGCTCGCCGGCGGGCACGGCAATGGCGTAGTCGCCGTTGTACTGCTCCAGGGTGTTGGTCGAGTCATCATCGTCCGGGAAGCTCTCGTCCACCAGGACGCGCCCGTCGAGGCCGATCCTCAGGCCCGCGCCTCCGTGGCCCGAGACGGCACCCACACCCACCACGAAACTCCCGGCCACGGGATAGTTCACCTGGAAGGTCACCGGGTTGTGTAGCTGTGGATGGTTGCGGGTCCCGTGCATGACCTTCGCCAGGTGCTCGCCGCCCTCCACCGTGCCGTCCGGGCCCACTTTCACCGTGCGCGGGGCATTGTACTCCGCGGCCTGCCAGGAGCCCTGGGTCGGCGCGATGGCGACATCGCCGTAGGTGGGCGGCGTTCGCTCGTCGGCGTAGGCCACCGCGAAGCGCTCGTCGGCGATGGGGCGGGCGTCCGCCGGCAGGTCCGTGGCGTAGCGCGCAACCGGCTGCAGGTGGCGGTACATGTCCCCGTCTTCCACGTAGCTGTCCCACCACCAGGTCATGGCCGTCCCCATGCTCCCGGAAAGCACCCCGACCCACGCGCCATTGTGCAGGTGCAGACCGGTCGGGTCGCGCTGCTCGCTCTCGCCCCCTCCGCCGCCGACGCCGAACTCGCCCACCAGGAACGGCTTGCCGTACTTGCCCCGGAAGTGCTTCGCCCAGTCCAGCACCTCCTGCGCCTTGTCCAATCCACTGTAGGTGTGGTTCTGGGTGAACTCCATCTCGGGCAGGGCCCAGACCTTCTCGTCTCCCGGGCCGCCGCCGAAACTGGTGGTGATGATATGGTCATAGGGGTCCACCGCCCGCAGATAGCGGGCCATCTCCTGATGCCAGTCGGCCACCAGGTCGGAGTCGTAGCCGTCGATGTAGGTCACCTCATTCCATAGCTCCCAGGCCAGCAGGTTGTCATAGGCCCCGTAGCGGGCAACTACATAGCGCAGGCGCTTGGCGTATTGGCGGCGGACCTCCGGGTCGGCCATGAAGTCGCGCGGCGTGGCACAGGGCCCGCCACGGGCCGCGCTGTAGGGCGAGGTTCGCCACGTGCCCCCCGACGAGCGCAGGAAACCGTGATAGTCCAGGCACAACTGGACGGTGACCCCCAGCCTGCGGCACAGCCCGAGCACGTAATCCAGGTCTCCGGCCCGGTCCTGCTGGTAGCGCCCCAGCTCATCCCATTCGATCCCCAGCGCCCACGGGCCCATCCAGACCCGGATGTAGTTGCCCCCGGCGGCCGCGAGCTTGGGCAGCCAGCGGTCGTAGTCCTCCACGCCACCCTTGGTGTGCCAGCACATGTTCTCGCCGATGAGCACCAGAGGGGTGCCGTCGTCCCGCGTCAGGAAAGTGTCGCTCGGGTCGGCGATGCGCACAAAGCCGGGGCTGTCGGAGGCGGTCACCTCGAAGGTCCCTTCAGCCAGGGTGCGTTCCGGAGCTTTCTCGTCGAAGGCCCGGTAGCTGTAGTGCCCCGTCTCCGAGGGGCAGAACCGCACCAGAAACCCGCCCTCGTCCCGGGGCGTGGCCCGCTTACGGTCGCCGATGGAGGTCAGGTCCCAGGACACGGCGTTCCACGCATTGGGCCTAAGGCCCCCCTCTCCGACCGGGAAAGCCGCCGACAGCTTCTCATCCTTCCCGGCGTAGAGCTCGGCATGCACCGTGCCCTTGCTGTGGTTCGTCAGCGGGTAGATAGCGAAGCGCAACTGCTCGAACCGGCTCCAGTCATCGCCGGTCATGCTCAGGGCGATCCCGGGCCAGCTCTTGAGCGCCTCATCGTCAAAGTCCACCCGCATTGCCCGCGAGCCGGAGTGGACGATCTGCTCCTGCAAGGTGGGCGGCGCTCCGGTCGCGGACCAGCGCGGGTCCTCCTGCTCGAAATCGCCCAGAACCAGCTCGGTGCCGTCGGCCCTGAGCAGGCGGACGTCGTCGAGGATGTAAGACAACAGATGCCCGCCGCGCCACGAATCCCCGGAGGCGAACACCTTCAACAGGCGCACCTGAGCAAGACGCTCGGCGCGCGGTATCCACTGGATATCGCAGTCGACCTTGTAGAAGCCGGGCACCCGCAGCGTCCGGCCCGAGGGGGTAAAGAAGTCCGCCGCGATGGCGATCTCCTCCGGGTCATACGGGTTGTCGAGTTGCCCCTCCACAGGCACGGGGATCTCGAGAGCCGAGTACGCCGGCACGGCGTCGGCGGCTTCCTGCGCCCTCGAGACCGAGGCCTGGAGAAGGAAGATGGCGACGACCGCCATGGCGGGCCAGTTGCGCATGCTGCACCTCCCTGGTGACGTTCGCCGGCGCTAGGCCGGATAGCCCAGCTCCTCGCGTACCCGCAGCATCTCCTCGTAGTTCTCGATGGGGACGCCCTCGAAGATGCAGTTGCTGGTGGCGTAGATATACCCGCCCTGCTGCACACCGCCGTGCTTCAGGCAATACTCGGCGCTCTGCCGCACCTCCTCCTTCGTCCCCGCCTGCACCCTGGCGCAGTTGACATTGCCGATCAGGCAGATTCTGTCGCCGTACAGGCGCTTGACCTCGGCGATGTCCACGCCCGCCATGGGGTCCAGCGAGTGCAGGGCATCGATGCCCGAGTCCACCATCTGGTCGAGAATGGGCATGATCTGCCCATCGGTGTGCTTGACCGCGAAGGCACCGGCCTCGTGGATCGCCGCGACGACCTTAGTCAGATACGGGGTCACGAACTGTCGGAACATGGTGGGGGAGAGGAAGGGGCCGTCGTTGAAGCAGTAGTCGGCGCACATCATGACCACCTCGCCCCCCGCCTCGACGGCCGTCTTCACATGGGCGATAGCATTCTGAGCGTGGTTCTCCGCGGTCTGCAGAGCCTCCTGAGTGTGTTCCGTGAGCCAGATCACGTGCTCGAGCATATCGGTGCCGCTGGGGATGCTGAACGTGCCGTCCGCGAAGACCGAGAGCATGAACTCGTCGCCGGAGATCTCCCGGATGTACCGGAAGGATCGGCACTGGTCCTCCAGCGAGAGCCAATGGAGGCCCGTGATCACGTTCCACTTGTACCGTCTGGCGATGTCCACCCAGTTCTGCGCATTCCGCTTGAGCGCATCCTGCCTGGCCGCGCCGGTCACGCCCTCCAGATGCTCCGCACGCAGGGAGCGCTTCTCGGGCCCCCACAACTCCTCGGCGAGTTGGAACTCCAGCTCCAGGTGAGGTACCAGTGCGTCGGGTCTCTCGCGCTTGAGGGCCGCGATGGCGGCCTGGCGTGGTGTCATAGTCGGGTTCGCTCCAGGAAGGGAGTCTGTCGGCCGACCGGAGCATATTCGGGGTGGCGGGGAGGTATTCCTTGGCGGGGTCCTCGGCACGGGAAGGAAGTGGCAAGCAGGCTTGCGCCGAGGAACGCCGTCGCCGAAGGCGGCCGTCGCTCGGCACCCATGGCCTCGTCGGCCCCGGGGCACCGAGCAACGATTCGGTGGTTCTGCGAACTGAACGCGGCTCTGGCGCGCAGGCGCTATGCCGCCAACTGGGCCAGGACCGCGGAAACCTCGGCGATGCGACCGTCGATGTCGTCCAATTGCTCCTGGTAGTCGGCGGCGGCCAGACGCAGGCGGTGGGCCGCCTCCGGGTCCATGGACTCCTGGGCCGGCTCGCAGCCGGGCAAGCCGAGCCTCAGGTCCATGCTCTGCATCAGTTGCGGCACGCACATGAGTGCCGACAGCCCCAACAGAGTCCACCCGAGGGGCCACAGATGCCCGCCGAGGACCAGGCAGGCCACGGCGACCAGAGCCATGGCGAGAGCGCCGCGGAGCAAGGCGGTGGCCAGTCGGGTGAAGAGCCGATCCTCCTCTCCGGGCTCCTGTGGCTCCAGGCAGGTTTCATCGGGCAGTTGGGCCACGGCCCGGAGCACCTCCTCCGCCTCCAGGCCGACTTGCTCGCGCTCCTGGTACAGCGCCTCCAGTTGTCGCCCGAAGACGTCGTGGGCCTCTTGAAGAAGCAGTCCCCGTGCCTCGTCGGCGACCTTTGCGGCCGCCGCGCACGAGACATGACTATCCTGCGAGAACATGGCCTCCGCCAGGTGCAGGCCCGCGAGGCTCTCCGGTTCCTCGAGGCCGTCGGGCTCGTCCGCGGGGAGCCCGTCCGTCGCGTACTCGGGGCCGGGATCTCCGGCGTCGTCTGGTAGCCCCGCCGACAGTGAAGAGGTCTCAAGCGACATCTGGCGGAGCCCCTCGGCGATGGCCTCGGCCTGTCGGATGGCGGCCTGAGCGGTGCGGCGCGAGCGCTCCCTGAGGTTACGGAACACCTCCTGCAGGTCCTCTTCGTAGGCGGTGAAGGCGGGATCGAGGGCGACCTCGATGGCCAGCGCCGGGTCGGCGGCCATGGCCTCGGTGAGCAGGCGCTTGGCGTTGCTCAGTCGCCCCGTGGCCGCGCAGTGCCTGGCCGTCTCCCACTGCAGAACCGGGTCCTCGGGGGCGATGGTCAGTGCTTCGGAGATGGCGTTGGCGGCCTGTTCGCGCAGGTTCCCGGCCTGGCCCGGGTCCCTGTGGGCCAGCATGTCCAGCGCACAGGCGATGTGGCGCAGGATGAGGCAGCGGAACTCGGCATCCACGCGTCTACAGCCCACGGCCCGCTCGAAAGTCGCGCGGGCACTGAAGGGGTCGGCGGCATGGTGCAGCTCCAGCCACCCCAGCAGGAAGTGGGCGATCGGGTCGTGCTTGAAGGCATCGATGGCGCTGTGCAGGGCTTCGGCGGCCGTGGCGAAGGCCTGCCCGGGGGCCTGGTCGGAGGTCAGTCCCTCGATGAGGGCCTGCTCGCCGCGCCGGAGGTCGGCCAGGAAACGCCCGGCGTGCTCGTCCTGGGCCGACTGGATCCGCCCATCCTCGAGGGCAATGTGCAGGCCTGCCGCGCGGCGGCGGCCGAGATCCAGCGAGGCCTGCAGGACCTCGGCGACGGCGGCAGAGGCGGGATCGGTCTCGCCGCCGCTCAGCGCCGCCGCCACCGGTGCGGCACCCAGGGCGATCCTCGCCGCCTCCTGGCTCCCCTCACCGGCGGCCAACTGCTCCAGTCCCTCCAGCCAGCGACGCCGCATGACCTGCTCGATCTGGGCCTCGTCGATCCCCAGCAGGCACAGGACGCCGTCACATAGGAGGGGCCAGCGCTCGCGCCCGTCCAGGGCCTTCGGGAGCTTCAGCGCGATCCAGCGGGGGGTGAGCAAGTCATGGGCCATAGCAATGAGCCTATCGGTGTGGGAGGCCCCGGCGCGGTGATCGCCGGGGGAGATGATACTCGAAGCGCCCGCCGAGAGAGCGCCTGAGTCGTTATCGGAGTCCGGGCCGCCGTGATTGAGGCCCGGATGATGCCCCGCCGGAAGGGGCCGGCGCGTCCGAGGGGGAAGCTGTTAACATCCGTTACGCGGCGGCGACCACGTCGGGCATCGCGCCCGATCTCTCGAGTACAGGAGGGACAGGTCACATGCACATTCCGGCGGGTTCCATGGCGCTTGTTCTCATCGCATCTGTCTCATGGGGGCAACTGCAGATGGCACAGATTGACTGGACGGGCGTTTACACGGCACAGGAGCTCCCGGGAGATGCGGGGTGGGGCGGCGGCGGTGGCGCGAACACCTCGGCCGAGGTCACCGAGCAGGGCCTGCACCTGGTGGACGCGGGCACCGCCAATGGTGAGCTGCGCTCGTATTCGCGAAACTGGGGCGCCCGTCCGGACCGCGGCGCGCTGGTGCAGGCGACGGTGAAGGTCGTGTCCTGTAGCTCCAGGGCCGGTGTCTGCCTCCTGGCCGCCGACGGTGTGCACGAGGAATCCATCACGCTGTACCCCGACAGAGTCGAATGCGGAGGCTCCGGCCTCATCCACGCGATGGACACCACCGACGACTTCCACACCTATCAATTGCGCATCAGCGGGATGAACTTCGAGGTGTGGGTGGATGGGGAGCCGGTCATCGACGGGTGGGGACTGCTCACCGCCCCGGCCCATCAGAAGCGCAATGTGGTGGTGTTCGGCTCGATCTCCAGCGCCGCCACCTCGGAGGCCTACTACAAGGAGGTGCGCACCTCCACGGGGCCCCTGCCCAAGCGGCTGGATGGCGCCGAGGATGTGGTGATCTACCACAAGCCCGGCGTCTATGCCTGCTTCCCGTCCCTGACACGTCTGGATGACGGTCGCCTGGTGACCGGTTTCGGCACCCGTGTGCGGCGTTCACACATCGACGGCACCGGCGGCAGCGCTCGGATGATCTCCGCCGACGGTGGACGCACCTGGCGGCCCACCGAAGAGACCTTCACGCCGCCGCAGAACCTGCGGGAGGACGGCACCGTCCTGATCCCCGGCGCTCGGGGCTGGATCTACGTGGATGAAGCCGAGCTGCCACAGATCAAGGAGCGCGGCCGACACTGGATGAAGGCGAAGGAGGGTACCGTCGCCTACCTCGGCGATCCGCAGGTCACCGTAGTCAAGCCCGACGGCACGCGGGAAGTCATCGAACTGCCCTGCCCGGTCAAGGGTGGGATGATGACCTTCAACAGCAGCTCCTTCGTGCGCGAAAACGACCTGTGGCTCTGTGTGATCTACGGCGCCGATGGCCCTGAGGCCCTGTCCGGGGTGTGGGCCGTGCGCTCCGAGGACAACGGCGAAACCTGGGACGTGCTCCCGGTCGCGCTGCCGGTAGGCGACGATCTGGGGTTCAATGAGACCGCCGTCTGTGCAAACGGCATGGGCGAGCTGATCGCGGTCATGCGTCCCACACCGGAGAGCCACAATAGCTACCAGTGCTTCTCCCAAGACGGCGGGAAGACGTGGAGTGAGCCGGAGGACTGCGGGTTTTGGGGCTACCCATCGAACCTGATCCTGCTGCGAGAGGGGCGGCTTCTGTGCACCTACGGCTACCGCCGCGACGGCATGGGCGTGCGGGCGGTGCTGAGCGCTGACGGCGGCCACACCTGGGACACGGCCAACGAGATCATCCTCCGGGCCGACGGCACCGGCAATGGCGGAGACAACGGCTACCCGCTGTCTGTGCAGCTCGAGGACGGGACGATCTTCACCATCTACTACCTCAATGACAACCAGAACGTGACACACATTGCCGGTACGCACTGGACGGTGCCCGCGCCGGCGCAGTAGCAGGCGCAGAGGAATCGCGGGGACCGCCGGCGGGCCCCGGCCGGCACGGGCCCTCCGCTCGGGGTGCCCCGCGCCGCTGTCGCGGCCCCACAACGGCCGGAGCGGTCCGGGACGGCATCTGCGTGCCGTCGCCCTGCGCCGTCTTGTCGGCCTCCCTCGTACCGTGCCACCTTCGTGCCGGAAGAGCCGGCGGCTCGCCGGATGGTACGCCAGTTGCTGGAGACCCTCCGGCAGGCGGCGTTACCCACCGGCGCACAGGGTGGGGGCAGGTACGTACCGGAGGTCAGGCATGACTCGCACGGCTGTACTGATCGGTCTGGCAGCGGCACTGGTCGCGGGAGCTTGCGCCCAGGAATCTCAGCACCCCGGGGCGGACAGGGACTGGCTGTCGGTGATCGACCCGGCCGTGGTCACCGTCCGGGGCCCCGGTTTCGACGGTGCCGGCTTCATCGTGGATGATGCCGGCCACATCCTCTCCGCGGCCCACGTGGTCCGCAAGTCCCGGCGGGTCGAGGTGAAGCTGTCCTCCTCCGCCGTCTCCGCAGGCCTCGTGATCGCCCGCGACGACGGGCGCGACCTGTGCCTCATCGAGTGCGCCGCTGCGCCGCCGATCCCGCTGCGACTGGCGGCCTCCAGCGCCGCCAGGGCCGGACAGGACGTGTTCGCCATCGGGGCGCCCATGGGCCTGGACCACACCCTCACCAAGGGCATCGTCAGTGCCGTCAGGCGGCGCGTGGGAGGCCGGGAGTTCGTCCAGATCGACGCCGCCCTCAATCCCGGCAACTCCGGAGGCCCGGTTGTCGATGAGCGTGGCGCGGTCATCGGCATGAGCACCACTGTGGTCAAGGACGCTCAGAATCTCGGCTTTGCCGTGCCCAGTGAGGTCTTGGCCGGATTCTTGCAGGAACACCAGATACCCTATCAGGTTGCCCCGGGCGAGGCGCTGGTGCCGCTGGTCGCCGTGGGGAGCGGCGAAGAGGCCCCCGAGCCCGTGACGCCGGAGGGCAGTCCCATGTCACTGCCACTTGTCATCGGCATCGTCGTGATCGTCTCCATCCTCACCTCGGGGGCCACCAGCCTGCTGCTTGTGCACTACGTCCTGCGGGGCCGGGCCGCTCAGGCACCCGTTAGGACGGGAGCTCGTGCCGAGACGCAGCAGGGCGACGACCTGTCGGATGTGGACATCACCCTGCACTAGGTGCCCCTATGCACCGACTTCTGTACAGATAAATCTAGATCGGGGGTCGCGATCACGCCGTTCGTGAACGCGTAGGTCGGGCTTCCCACTCACATTATGCATGGGCGCAGTTATGCCACATCACGCCGCACTAAAGCCTCTATCGCTCGCAATAGTGCCGTTCTCCCCCCTCATCCCGTCTCGCCGGTCGTATCGGCGAGTACAAGCGGCTCGGAGAGACGCCGAGAGGCGGGGTTGGGGGGGTGAGGCGACGTGAGTCGGCGCCCGCCCAGAACCTGCATAATCTGAGCTCCCAGCCCGACTCGGCGAGCCGGACGGCTCGCAGCAGTTCGTTGCCATGGACGCGCCGCGGCGCCGCCGCCGTGGCCCGCGGAGACGCCATCACAGCGCCGCGCCCGGCATTGGAGAGTCACCCGCATTCAAGGAGGTCTTCGTCTCGTGGGAAAGGTCACGGTCACGGTTATCGATGTGACGGGCAATAAGGAGCAGCAGGCCAGTCTGCCCGATGACGCCGCGGTGCGGCGGATCATCACCAAACTGGTGCAGATGATGGAGCTGCCCACCGTGGGGCCCGATGGGGCGCCCCTGAGCTACCGCTTCCGGCACAAGGCCACCGGCAAGGAGCTGGGCGACGACCAGACCCTGGGTGAGGCCGGCGTGCAGGAAGGCGACGTGCTCCGTCTCGAGCCCGAGCTGACAGCCGGCTAACCATGGCACAGCACGATGCCTGCAACCCCAACGCTCCGGTGGACGTCGACCTCGAGGAGGACCGCTACTCGAGACTGCGCCTGATCCCCTGGTGGGAGCAGGACCGGCTCGCCGCGGCGCGGGTGATGGTTGTCGGCGCCGGCGCCATCGGCAACGAGTTGTGCAAGAACCTGGCCCTGCTGGGCATCGGCAATGTCCTCGTCGTGGACCTCGACACCATCGAGGACACGAACCTCACCCGCAGTGTGCTGTTCACCCACGAGGACGCCGGGCAGGACAAGGCCCTGGTCGCCGCGGGGTCGATGCGGCGGCTCAACCCCGACGTGCGTGTGGAGGCCCACCGGGCAAACATCGTCCACGACATCGGCGCCGGCGTGTTTGCCGACATGGATATCGTCCTCGGAGGCCTGGACAACCGCGAGGCTCGCCTGTTTGTCAATCAGGTCTGCTGGAGGCTGGGCAAGCCCTGGATCGATGGGGCGATAGAGGTGGTGCACGGCCTGGCCCGGGGGTTCTACCCCCCCGACGGCCCTTGCTACGAATGCACGCTCACCGATCTGGACTACAAGCTCCTGAACATGCGCCGTTCCTGCGCCCTGCTCACTCGAGATGACGTGCTGGAGGGCAAAGTCCCCACCACTCCCACGACGGCCTCGGTGATCGCGGGCATTCAGGTGCAGGAAGCCGTCAAGTGGCTACACCGCGACCGCGACCTGCCTCTCTTGTCGGGCAGGGGCTTCGTTTTCAACGGCCTGACCCACGATTCGTATGTGGTGCAGTACCGGCGCAGGGATGACTGCCCGGCCCACGACGAGCAGGGACCGGTGACGTCCACGGACTTCTCCGCCGCCACGGCCACGCTGGGCGAGCTGCTCGGCTTCGTTCGCGGACGCATCGGCCCCGAGGCGGTGCTGGAGTTTGACCGCGAGATCTGCACCGCTTTGCACTGCCCCCGGTGCGATGTGGCCCAGGAGGTCTTCGTCGCGCTGGGCAAGCTCACCGGCAGGCAGGCGGCCTGTCCCAGGTGTGGACAGGCACGCTCGCCGCAGTCGGTCCACGCGATCCACGGTGATGAGCAGTACCTGGGTCTGACGTTGGCGCAGTTCGGGATCCCGCCCTACGACATCGTGCGGGGTCGCTGCGGCATGCACAGCGAGCACTATCTGCTGGCGGGAGATCGCGGTCAGGCCCTGGGGGCCATCGCTTGAGCCGCCGGGAGGGCGGGGCCTGCCGGCCCGGTATCGCTGCTCCCGTACGCCCGAGCTTTCTCACAAGAGCCCGGAGGTGACAGACACCATGGCCGATGACGCTCCGGACGTACAGGTCGGCCTCAGTGAGCCGGCTCCTACCCCGTCGGCCTCCGGCGCCGTGGTCCTCGTGCGGGGCGAGGTGCTGGCGCAGGTGCGGCGGCATGCCGCGGAGGACCTCGACCATGAGCTGGGTGGCGTGCTGGTGGGCACCGCCTCCTCCTGCGAGACCGGGACGGTCGTGTACATCGAGGGCGCCATCGCCGCCGAGCACACTCAGTCCATGCGCGGCAGCATCACCTTCACCCACGAGACCTGGGCGCAGATCAGTGCCCGGCGGGAGCAAGACTTCGCCGACAAGCGCATCATCGGCTGGTACCACACCCACCCGGGCTTTGGCATCTTCCTGTCCGAATACGACCTGTTCATCCACCGCAACTTCTTCAGCCTGCCCTGGCAGGTGGCGCTGGTTCTGGACCCGCGCGCCGAGACCTCGGGCGTGTTCGTCTGGCAAGATGGGGAGATCGTGGGCCCGGCGGGGCTGCAAGTCGTTCACGCCGCGGAGCAATCCCCACCGCCACGGCCCTTTACCGCCTCGGCCCCACGGTCCGGTGGCGGACCCTGGCTGACGCTGGTTGTCTGCGCGCTCCTGGCGCTGCTGGCCATGCAGACGGTGGAGCTCACGCGGCCGCAGGGGTCAGTCACCGATGCGGAGACGCTGGCGGCGATCAGGACCGTGGGCGGGCAGGTGACAGACCTACGCGAGGCTCTGGCGCCGCTCACCGACCGGGGGGCGGACCCGGTGGCGGACGATGAGGCGGAGGTCCATATCGCCCGGCCCGGCGACACTCTCCGCACCATCGCCCGCGAGCGCTACGGGGACGAGGACAAGTGGGGGGCTCTGGCCGTAGCCAACGGCCTGGCCGGAGCGCAGGTGCGGCCGGGGACGAGACTGCTGATCCCGGGGCCGCTCACCGACGGAGGGGCGGGGCGAGACCGGCCTCTCCCGGCCGGACCGGCCTCACGCTAGATGCCTATGTGGGCGCGTCTACTGACGTATGAAGCTAGCGAAGCTCTGCCTCAAACCTCCGCGCCGCGCTCGTCGGTCTGAGATGGAGCTTCGCCGGAACTACAACCATACATGGGTTGGGGTGACTCAACGACCGTCGGTGGGCCGGGCCTTCCGACCCGCCGAACCGGCCGTCCGACGGTCTCCTCCGGGCGCAGCCCATAGATGCAGTTGCGGTACCATACAGAGACTGTCACCACACTCGAGGCGAGCGCTGAGACATGAATGCACGGCTCAGGCGACTGTATGCCGATTCTTGCCGGATAACCGAGCACTTCAGCGGGCATCCGAACATCCAGGTGGTGCCCCTGCAGGGCGATCCGCCCGAGGCCTATCACGTTACCTTCCACGTGCGCGGCCTGCGCCTGGACACCCGGGCCAACCGACCCATCGCGGTCAACGAGCATCGGGTCCGCATCTACCTGCATGAGGGCTATCCCCGGGAGAAGCCGCGGTGCACCATGGAGACCGAGGTCTTCCACCCCAATATCAGTCACCAGCAGATCTGCATCGGCGACCACTGGACCCCGGGCGAGAGCATCGACGATCTGATCATCCAGATCGGGGAGATGATCCAGTACCGCAACTACAATACCAAGAGCCCGCTGAACGGCATCGCGGCGCGCTGGGCCGAGATCAACGCCTCCCTGCTGCCCATCGGCGATGTGGACCTGTACCAACCGGACATCGAGATCAGCCTGCTGAGCCCCTCCTCGCGGCAGAGCCGCCCGGGTGCCGAGGAGCTTGACATCAGGCTGATTTAGGGCCGGCGGTACCCCTTACCCCACGACTGCGATGAGACCGTGGGTGAGCCGGCGGGGGACGTTCGGCCCGCGAAACGTGCGCCACCCAGCTCGCGTTACCACACATGAGATGCCCCTACTGCCGTCACGAATTCGAGATCGAGGGCCGGTTCTGCACGCGCTGCGGCAGACAGGTGTTCTCGCTGCCCACCACACCGCCGTCTCCGGCGCCCGCGCCTCCGGCCACCGACGCCCCTGCGCGTCGCCCCGCCTCCGAACACCCCCTGCCGCGCTCCGCCGCCGGCGAGCTGATCGGCAAGACCTGTCCGTATGACCAGTACCCCATCGGCCACGACGATCGGGTGATCGTCTGTCCGCTGTGCAAGGTGCCCCACCACTACGAATGCTGGCTGGAAAACGACGGCTGCACCACCTACGGCTGCGCCATGGCCCCCGCCGCGAAGGCCAACCGCCCCGGTCAGTACCCGCCCGTGGGGCGCCCTGCGCTGGTGGCGCCGCGCGAGGCTCCCCGTGAGGCTCCCCGTGAGGCCCCCCGTGAGGCCCCGCGGCAGGGGCCGAGCGCGGCAATACCCGCCCGCATCCCCTCATGGCGCGAGGTGGCCGCCATCGAGCGCGAGGCGGCGGGGGCCACCGTGGCGCAGATGGATTCCACCGCCTCCACGGCCCTGAGCTACGCGCTGCTGGGGCTCTGTTGCTGCCCGGTGGTGTCCGTCGTGGCCCTGTTCATGGGCGTCTCCGTGCTGGTCTCATTGCGCCGATTCCGCGTCCCAAGCCCAACGGTGAGTGTCAAGGCCGTCTCGGCGGTGGTCCTCGGTCTACTGGGGCCGGTGGCGCAGGTGATTCTGTATCTGGCCCTGTCGGCGCGCCTTGCCCCTCTTCTGTCCTCCTTGCAGTAGCCGCTCCGCCCGATTGACCGCCGCCGCAATGGCCCCGTAGTTGCAGGGGACCCTCGGACCAGTACGTCCGCCGGGGCGTCTTGCCTGCGGTGGATGATTGCCGTGCCGGGAGCACCCCAACAGATGAACCAGTCAGCCGAGGAGCGGTACCCCGGGGCACCTACCGGGGATGGCACGGAAGAGATCGAGATCCAGTTGGCTCCGGTCGAGGTGGAGTTGATCGGCGACGCCGAGCCGGACGCTCCGCCTCCGGCGGCCTCCTCCTCCGCCCGACCCGACCTGATCGTCATCGAGGCCGAGGACCTCCCGGACGTCCCCGACTATCCGGCTCTGCCCTCCGGTGGCTACCCGGCGGTGGACGTGACCGCCGATGTGAACGGCAAACTGAAGGGGGCCGCGGTCCGGCAGCTTACGGGCTCGCTGGTTCTGCAGATGATGGTGGCCGGCGCCATCGGTGGGTTCCTGGCCTGGGCGGTGCAGGAGCCCGGCATGCGTGCTCACGCCCTGGGGGCGGGCAGCTCCGCCTCCGGTCCGCTGGCGCAGCTTGTGTACACATGCAAGTTCGGCGCGATCATGGGGGCCTTCATCGGGCTGAGCCTGGGGGCGGCCGAGGGCGTGGTATTGGGGGCCTGGTCGCGAGCGGCCACGGGGGCGGGCCTGGGCTTCGCCACCGGACTGCTGGGCGGCGCGATCGGCGGCGTGCTGGGCCAGACAGTCTTCCGTCTGCTGCTGGGCGGCGCGGGCACCGACCTCAGTCTGTCCTTCATCGTGCAGACCGTGGCCGCCCGCTCCATCGGCTGGGCCGCCGTCGGGGCTCTGGTCGGGATGGGACCCGGCGTGATGGGCATGGCCGGACGCAAGATCACAAACGGAGCGATCGGCGGCGCCGCCGGGGGCTTCGTGGGCGGCCTGCTATTCGACGGAATCGACCTGCTGTTCCAGGCCCTCCTTGGCCCGCCGGCGGCGGGCCAGCCGGGCATCATCGCGGGCTCACCGTCGCGTCTGGTCGGCATCACCACACTCGGCCTGTGCACCGGCCTGGGTATCGGGTTGGTGGAAGAGATGCGCAAGGAGGCCTGGCTCGTGGTGGTCGGTGGACCGCTCTCGGGCAAGCAGTTCGTCTTGTACAAGCACGAGACCATCATCGGGCGCGACCTGGGAGCCGACATACCCCTGGTCAAGGACACCGCCATAGGGCCCGGACGCTGCATCATCGAGGCGGTGGGAGCCGTGCACGTCCTGCGCTGCACCGATGGGGCGCAGGCCAGCGTGAACAGCCGGCCCGTGCACTCCCAGCGCCTGGGCGATGGCGACCTCATCGGGTTCGGGGCTACGGAGCTACAATACCGGGTGCGCCCCCTGGACTTCGACCGGCATCAGGTGTAGAGGTGCGGCCGAGAACTCCGCGCCTTGGCCGGGAATGTCGCTGTGGAAGCGTCCGCTCCCGGCAAGAGCAGTTCGAGGGATCTCCTGGCATTCCGCGAGATTCCTCGCTATCTCGCTGCGCGAGATGGCCGCTCAGAATGACATCTTCACGGCAGAACCGGCTTTCCGGCCGGGCTTGCAGGGCCACCGGCGGCGTTTCGCTTTGGCCTCAACGCACCTCAAGTTGCTCCCCCAGGCCGTAGAACCCCGCGCCGGTCACCACCACCGCGCTCAGCTTCCCCGGATCGAGTCTGCCCTGGGCGTCGGCGATCTGAGGCGAGATATGGACGGCCGCCACCTCGCCCTGGAACAGGTCGTGGTCGCCGATGGTCTCGATATCCCGCACCCGGCACTCGATGTGCATGACACACTCGGAGATCAGCGGCGGCCTGACCGCGGTGGCAGGCAATGGCGTCAGGCCGACCTGCGAGAACTTGTCCACATCGCGTCCGGACACCTGGCCGCACTGGAGCACCTTGGGGAGCAGCTCCGCCGGCGGCAGGTTCACCACATACTCGCGGGTCTGCGAGATCAGCTCGTGTGAGTACCGCCGCGGATCGATGGCGATGCCGACGATCACGGGCTGCCGGATACTGAGGTTGAACACCTCGCCCAGGGTGATGATGTTCGGCCTGCCCTCGGTGCTAACCGAGGTGATGAGCCCCGCGGGAGAGGGGAAGATCGGTCGATAGTGTGGGTAGGCGATGCGGTCGGTACTCATGGACGCGGAGCTCCCGTGGCGTACGCTTGTGCGGTTGTGCGGCGGTTCGTCCTGCAGTGCGCCGCCCCCCGGCCGGGTCGGCGGCTCACGAAGCGGCGGTTCTCCCGGCCAGGCGCAAGGGCGCGGCCCTGCTCCGTGCCCGCTTCGGCTACGCCTCGATGCCCAGCTCCTGCAACTTGAGGATCTGCCGGGCGATGATCCAGCGGTACACGTCGAACTCGGCGTCCGGCCACAGATCGTCGTGCTTGTACTTGGGCTGGACCACGATGGCATCCCACACATACCGCAGCTCCGCTGCGGCCTCATCGGCCGCCTCGGTCTTGCCCGCCACCCGGGCCGCCTTGATGAGCGTCTCCAGAGTGTACACATACCGGTAGTCGTCGTAGCCCTCGCGGTAGGCCTCCCACATAGCCACGGGTATCGGCGTCCCGTCGTCCTCGCTGCGGTTGAAGAAGTCCATGTACGGCCCATCAAGGTAGTTGAAGGGATCCCCGGTGCTGGATTGGTAGATCCAGGGGATGAGGACCTTGAACCCCGAGCGCCAGAAGCCGAAGCCGTAGGTCATGCGGGCCCCGGCCACCGGGGTGTGGTCGTTCTCGCCATTGACGTGGTTGGGGTAGCACCAATACTGCACCCCGCGCTCCGCGCTGTCTCTCAGCACCGTCTCCCGGTCGGGGGAAAAGGGCTGCGTGCACCACACGTCAACATAGGGGCGCATGGGGTCGAAAGCGGCGTAGGTGGGGTCGGCCGTGACGTAGGTCTTCACTCCCGCCGCCTGCACCGCCTTCAGAAGCTCGGTCATGAACTGCACGCTCTCGGGTGTCTGGGAGGGCTCATCGACGGGGTAGTACAGGAAGTCCGGCCAGCCGTTCTTGCCTCTTTCGGATTCGATGAAGGCCGTCATCCTCGTGATCTCAGCGAAGAACTCGGCCGGTGGCATCTTCACGCCCCGCAGGTGGCCGCCGAAGCTCTCCTGCATGTACTTGCGGTACACTCCGCCGGTGTTGATGCTCACCACATAGGGCGGTGTGAAACCGTGCCGGGCGGCCATGTCCAGCTTGGCCTGCAGCACCCTCCAATCCGCGGTGAAGTTGCCCTCGGCATCGGCCTCCCGCACCCAGGCGCTCATCACCACATTGCGGGTGCCGTGGGCCACCATGTCGGCGTGCTCCATGTCGGATTTGCGCAGGAAGTACTCCCTGGACACGTCGTCCCCGGCGCCGCCCCACAGGTCGATGGGGTCGCGATAGTAGATGCCGAAGATCTTGTCCGGGTCCTCCAGCAGACGGATGTCCAGAACGCGAAGTCTCACCGGGACCTCCACGCGGTCTGCCGGGTCGGTGCCCTCGCCGGCGGAGAACAGGAGCGCCCCGTCGTAGGTACCCGGCCCGGCATCCTCCGGCACGCGGATCGTGACCCAGAAGCGGTGACTCTCCTCGGCGGGTAGGTCCAGAGCCTCGAACCGCTCCAGCACGTCGGGCACGATGCGGTAGCGCCCCATGGTGGTGTAGTTCGGGCGCGCCTTCATATACCGCACGTGGCGGATGTCGATACTCTCCGCCTTCACCGGACCGATGTCCGTCGCCGACACCCGCACGTTGGTCAGAGGCTCGAGGGTCTTCACGGAGAAGGTCAAAGGCTCGTACTCACCCGGCGTGGCGAAGACCCGCAACTCGGGCCTAAGCTCGGCCACAGTCGGGTTGGTTGTGGGGTACACGCATTCGGTGTACGGCTTGTGGTAGAGCACGAAGCCGCGGCGGAGGTCGGTGCGGGTCAGCATGTCGTCGGTCAGCTCCGGAGTCGGCGGCGGCGGGTCCACCGCCCATTCGGCCAGCCGCTCCGGCGGCAAGTGAAAGACCCGGCTCTCCACCTCCGCGATCAGCTCCTCGGCCGCGACCTCGTCGGCCAGGTCCCACACGATCAGGGCGTTCAGCGCCCACCGGCTCCGGGGGGTAAGCGTGATGCTCGCCGCCTCGTCGCGACCGGTGACGCGCAGACGCCGCTCGCGATACTGGTAGCCGCCCTCGAAGCACACCCGCGCCTGGCTGTCGCCTGTGCTCACATCGAAGTCGAAGTACTGGTACCTCAGGTTCTCGCTGGTGCCGCACAGCACATAGATCGAGTAATCGCCGGCGGGGAGATCGACGCGGAAGGTCCGCGCCTGCTCGCCCAGGAGGCAATCCTCCGTCAGGGCGTTGGTGTAGATCGGCGGCGGGTCCGTGCTGCCTCGCCCCACGTTCTCCACCGGCTCGGAGTGCACCTTGACGCTCGCCTTGAGGCCCTCGGCCGCGTCCCAGCCGAAGCCCTGCTCGGCGGAGTAGACGTCGGCGGCGGTCGCTCGAGTGAAGCCCTCCATCACCGCCGAATCCTCGGACCCGAAGTCGTACAGGTGCATCGCGGCCGGCGAGGCCGCCGGCAGGGCGAGCAGCAAGATGGCCGACAGGTACCGCATCACAGCACCCCCCTGGGGTATGGTGGCTACTTGGGTCACACGGCGACGGGCTCTGTGGTTGCTCCCGAAAACTCGCAGGGCCCTGTGCGGCACACTACTCCCAGGGCGAGGGGACCACACGCAGCCGATAGTCCTGGGGCTCTCCGCCGTCCAGCGCGATGCGCACCGTGTAGGTTCCCGGAGCCAGGTCATGCGCCCTCAGGTTCAGGGGCAGTTCCGCCGGCCCCCGGCCTACCTCGGTCTGCGTCGTGGCAACCTGCCGCTCTCCGTCCAGCAGGCCCACCGTCGCCCGCGCCGTCTGCCCCTCGGCGATGCCCAGAGCCCGCAGGCCCACGACCACGTACAGCGCGTCGGCGTAGGCCACCGAGGGCTTCACCGCCACCTCCGACAGGTGCGGGGTGGCGTAACGCAGCAGGCACAGATCGCTGATGTAGAAGTCCAGCACGTCGCCATCGGCGTAGTTGGATTCGCTGATGAAGAACTGGATGAGCCGCACATCCTCGTGGCGCGCGATGCGCGAGATGGGAACCGTGACCTCTACCCACTGATCCTTCACCAGCTCGAGCAGGTTCATGTTGAACTGATTGGCCCGATCGGGGATGTGCAGCAGCATTCCCAGGGGGGTAGTGGGCAGCTTCTCGGCGGAGGTCTGCGCGTACACCGAGAATCTGAAGAAGTCGTAGCCCGACCAATCACGCTGCCAGGGCTCGGTGAGCGGCAGATTGGTTCGCGGCCAGCCGATGGGGTAGGCCGCCTCGCCCGCGTGGTGGTCCACGTCGATATGGAAGTGATGGACCTCCGTGCCGTCGAGGGTCGGCTCCGTCGCCGGCGCCATCGTGGCCTCGGCCACGTTCCACTTCGCCGCCTCGGCCCCGGCCGAGAGCACGAGCTTGTCCATGTCGCCTGCACGCACCGGCGTCTGAGCCAGGGCGGGCACCATCAGGCATGTGAGAGCAACAAGTAACGGCAGTGCGCGCACGCTAATCACCCTCCCGCGGTTCGTCGGGCGTCTCCTCGGACCCGTCGGCTACGGCGTCGCTTTGCTCCGCGCCCGCATCGGGCGACCCGGTGCCGGCGCTGTCGCCGTAGATCAGAGCCGCACGGCTCCCCTTCTGTGCTACCTTCTCGGCGGTGGAGCGTTGGTCTCGCGCCTTGCTCTCGATGATGCGGACCGTCACCAGCCACAGGCCCGCCAGCACAAGCGAAGCCACCAGACCCAGGGCCAGGAATGTCGGCCAGTCTCTGTCGCCCTCAGGGGTCCTGGCGATGACCCACAGCACCAGCCAGACGCCGACAATCGGCATCCAAAGCAGCAGTCGCTTCTGCCTGCGGGTCAGGCGATGCGCGAGGCGTTCGTCTTCCGGAACCGGCACAGACTCACCTCCGTCGGGGTATCTCAAGCGGCGACGGCTCGGCGCGGCGGTCCGCCCACCGACCTGCGCCGTTGGCTGGCCGCGCCGCGGCTCTTGCCGATCAGGGCATAGGCCGGGGCGCGCCAGGCGACCATCGGCCTCGCCTATCCCTCCCGGGCCAGACAGAAACACGCCGAGGCTCCGGCCAGGAGCTGCAGCCGGACTCTCGTCTCCTCCCCGACCACTTCACAGGGCCATCGGTCCACCTGGCCCGCTCCCCAGTCCCATTGGGTCAGCTCGCCCACCGCCGGCAGCGACAGCGTTCCCTCGTAGGTGTCCTCGCCCTCATTGACGATGAGGAACAGACTCCCATCCCGGGCCTCGCGGCGGGCGATGGTGACCTGCGGGCAGTCCGGCTCCAGCCGCACCGTGGCCCAACGCCCGGCCTGCCCCACCACCGCGGCGGCCTCTCCCCTCAGTACCGCCACACCCATCTGTTCGACCCGGGCGATCACCGCGAACGAGGCGTCGGCCGGCTCTCCGGGAGGCAGCACCAGCGCCTCGTAGCACCGGCCGGCGACGCGCAGACAGCGCAGCGAGACCTCGGCCTCGGCCAGAGCCGTGTCATCGACGATGTCGAAGTCGATGTGGGCGCGGAACAGGGCGTCCGCCAGCTCTCGGAAGGCCACTCCGAGCGCGACCGCCGGCTGGGCGGTCGCCTCGTCGAGCCCCGCCGGCTGCGAAGCCTGAACCTGTGGCGTCGTCGCCGCCCGCACGGCATCGATGGGGTAGTACAGCGCCACTCTCGCCGCCGGCTCGGTGTTCTCCAAAAGCCACGTCCAGCGACTGAGGTACTGCACCAGAGCGGGCAGGTACGGCCAATGCGGGCTCTGGTAGAACAGCGAGGGCGGCGATTCGTGGTACCGCTCGCCCTCGATGGAGTAGTACAGCGCATGGGGCACCAGCCGCGTGACACCCCGGACGCTCTGCCAATCCGCCATCCGGCGCCAGTCCTCGGGCGAGAGCTCCCAGCCCGTGGCGCCGTAGGTCTCGCTGATGACCATGCTCTTGCCCCGGGTATGCGCCGCCGAGGACGCCAGCTTCGGAGCCAGGCTGTCCGGCGCCCGGCGATAGTTGCCCTGCGGGGCGATGACGTCGATCCCGGGCACCGACAGGCCGTCCATGGCACTGAAGAAATCGGCGTTGTACCGCACGTGGTCGATCAGGTACTCCTCGTTGTTCACATGCCCCACCAGCATCATTCCCCGCTGCTCGCACCACCGCCTCATGGGCAGGTAGAACCGCTCCACCAGCAGCTCGGCCACCACTCGGTAGAAATCGCGGCGCAGCTCCTCGGCCCCGGGTGCCTCCTGGAACAGGCCCTTGAGGCGTGGCAGAAGATCGTAGCGGCAGCGGGCCTCGAACTGCTGCGGCAGGTCCGGGGTCCAGATCACCGTGCCGGGAGCGCAGTCGTAGAAATGGTTGTAGAAGCCCGGCTCATCGGTGAACACGGCCGTCACGGTGCTGCCCAGATGCTTGCCCAGCACCTTTGCATACCGCTCGTGGGTGCCGGCCAGGAACACCTCGGTCACCCGCGGGTCCAGCAGGTCCGTGTACCACCCGGCACTGTACGCCGGGTGCCAGGGAGTGAGCTGCCGGACGAAGGCGAAGCCCTCCGACCGCTGCACCACCCCCTCGGACGCCTCGGCCCCGGGCACCATCGCCAGACACTTGGCCTGCCCCTCGGGATAGGCCTCGAGGACCAGACCGCCGCCGTAGCCCGAGGGCCAGTTGTCCTCATCATACAGCCACGCTTTCATACCCAGGGAGGCGCAGACCTCCACACAGTGCAAGATGCCCTGCATGAAGGCCTCGGAGAGGTACTCCACGGTGCGTCCCTGTCGGGAGTGGAGCACCACGGTGCCGATGCCGATGGCCTCCATGAGCCGTAACTGCCGCTCCAGCTCCTCGGGGTCCATGTCGGCATTGAGAAACCAGAACGGCACCGGCGCATAGTCATTGGGGGGAACGGCAAACTGCCCTGCCAGATCGTTGATGGTGTGCATAGCTCAAGGTTGCTCACAGGACGCGCGGGCGGATAGCCCGGCGGGGATAGGCGTCACAAGTCACTTCGACCAGAGGGGAACAAGGACCTCTCGGGGAGGAGTCGGCGGGTCACGAGTCGCGGGTCGACGGGTACGGCGTCAACGGCTTCGCGGTCCCGGGTCGGCGAGTCACGAGTCAACGGCTACGGCGTCAACGGCTACGGCGTCAACGGCGTCAACGGCTACGGCCCCGCAGGGCGGGAGCTACGCTGTCGACGGCTGTGGGATCTGCGACGAACGGCCCGGGTGTACCGCCCTCCTCACGGCACCCAGATCAGGCACTCTTCCTCCCCCACGTCCGCCGTCAGGGGCGTTTGACAGGTCACGTCGCCGTCGATCACGACCGGGCTGGGGAGGGCGCTGTGCAGCTCCACATGCTTCCCGCGCCAGGAGTGGACCGCCGGGTGCGACAGGTGTGTACCGCGGAAGACTCTCGGGAAGGTGCGCAGGAACTCCAGCCGCGGAATGTACCCCACGACCACCACGTCCAGCAGGCCGTCGTCGAGCACGGCGTGGGGGGCGATGTTCATCCCGGCGCCGTAGGAGACCCCGTTGGCGACGGCCGCCAGAAGAGCCGGCCCTTCCCAGCCTGCGCCGTCCACCTCCACCCTCAGTTGCGTGGGAGCGTAGTGCCAAAGCTCGCCGGCCACGGCGGTGAGGTAGGCCAGGGGACCGGCGGTGCGGCGGCTGCGGCAGTTGATGCGTTGCGTGACCCGGGCGTCGAAGCCCGTGCCGACCATGTTCACGGCCCAGTTGCGCCCGGAGTTGAGACACATCAGATCGATCTGCCGGGGATGGCCGCGGAGGATCTGGGCGGCGGCGGTTTCCGGCTCCAGCGAGACTCCTACCGCGCGGCAAAAGTCGTTGCCCGTCCCGGCCGGCAGTGGTGCCAACGGCACCCGGGTGCCCCGAAGGCCCAGGGCGATCTGGGAGAGGGTGCCGTCGCCGCCGGCGGCGATGACGAGCTGTGCGCCTGAAGCCGCGGCGTCGCGGGCCAGCTCGGTGGCATGTCCGGGCCACCGGCTCTCCAGCAGTTCGGCTTCCCACCCGGCACGCCGCAGGACAGTCAGGGCCGCCGTGGCCTGCAAGACGCCGCCGCGGCGGCCGGAGACCGGATTGGCGATCACAGCGCAGCGCATGTGCTCTCCCTCGGCGGGCAGGAGTCGGGGCGGCGGGCGCGAAACAGAACCTTGAGCTTGCACGCCTGAAGGGGGTTATGTAAGATCATGGCTCAGGAGTTCAAGACGGACGATCTGTGTCCCCATTGCGGAGTGCCGGTTCCGCTGGCTCGGCGTGGGCCAAGATGCCCGTACTGCGGTGTGCCCTTCGACCTGCCGGCAGACAGCCCCAGACGTCGAGGCTATCTGACCGCCTTCGGCCACGGCGTCTGCGGCCTGATCGCCGGTGGCTACGGCGGCGCCGTGGTTGCTCTGTCGGTGGACCGCACCATCACCCTCGGTGATCCGCGGCTGGTTCTATTCCCCGCCGCGGGCGCCGTCGCCTGCGCGGCGGCGGCCGCCGGTATCGGCTCGCACCTGGCCTCCGACGTGCGCCGCGGCTACGAGGCCACCCTGTTCTCCCTGGTCGTCGCCGTGCTGTCCATGTTCTGTCTGTGCCTGACAACCGGCGTCGGGGCCGATACGGTGTTGGCGGCAGGTGCCGTCACACTCGTCGTGGCCATACCCGTCATCTGGCGCCATCTGTACGACCCGCGCCGCCGGCGGGATGCAGGCGGGCCGCGCACGGTCTAGAAGTCCGGCCGAAAAGCCGGTTCTGCCGTCAGTATGTCATTCTGAGCGTCCATCTCGCGCAGCGAGATAGCGAAGAATCTCGCTGAATGCCGGGAGATTCTTCGAGCTGCTCCCTCCGGGAGCGGACGCTCTCAGAATGACACTCCCATCCGAATGTGGGCTTAAGCCTGCGCTTTCAGGGGCGCCACCTTGAGGGCGTCGCGGCCCTGCGGCCCAGGCTATCCGTGACCCGACACCCGCGAGACCACAGCGTCATATCGAGACCGTGCCCGCCGAACTGCTTCCGGAGGTCCATCACCATGAGTATTCACGATGCCGTCATAGACCGCGCCCGACGGGCCAAGGAGGCCAGCGTCGCGCTGCGCACCGCGAGCACGGAGCAAAAGAACGCTTCTCTGACCAAAATGGCCGAGCTGCTCCGGGCCAAGCACGCCAAGATCACCCGCGCCAACGCCATCGACCTCGAGAACGGTGAGAAGAAGGGCCTCTCCTCGGCAATGCTGGACCGGCTCAAGCTGGACGAGAAGCGCATCGAGGACATCGCCATGGCCGCCGAGGAGATCGCGCTGCTCGATGACCCCGTGGGAGAGGTCCTCGACCGCTGGACGCGCCCCAACGGCATGCTGATCACCAGGGTCGCCGTTCCCATGGGCGTCATCGGCATCATCTACGAATCGAGGCCCAATGTCACCGTCGACGCCACCGCACTGTGCCTCAAGGCCGGCAATGCCGTGCTGCTCCGGGGCGGGTCGGAGGCGATCAACTCCAATATCGCCCTGGCCGAGGTGCTGCAGGACGCCTGCGGCCAGGTGGGCCTCCCCGAAAGCTGCGTGGAGATTGTCACGGCCACGGACCGCGAGGCCGTGGGGATCATGTCCCGGGCCGACGAGTACCTGAGCCTCATCATCCCCCGTGGAGGCCACGGCCTGATCCAGGCCGTCACCGAGAACGCCACGGTGCCCGTCATCAAGCACGACCGCGGGATGACCCAGATCTACGTGGACGAGACCTGCGACCCGGAACTGGCCGTGAAGGTCGTGCACAACTCCAAGGTCCAGCGTCCCGGTGTGTGCAATGCCGTGGAGAACCTGTACCTGCACAGCGCCAATGAGACCGTGGCCGGGGCGATCGTGGACGACCTGCTGGCGGCCGGCGTCGAGGTCCGCGGCTGTCCCCGCACCTGCGCTCTGAACGATCGGGTCGTGGCCGCCACCGACGAGGACTTCGACACCGAGTACCTGGACCTGGTCATCTCGGCCAGGCTCGTGGACAGCATGGAGGAAGCCATCGCTCAGATTGCCCTGCACGGCAGCGGACTGACCGAGGCCATCATCAGCGACAATCAGGCGAATGCGGATCGGTTCTTGGCCCAGGTGGATTCGGCGGCCGTCTACCACAACGTCTCCACCCGGTTCACCGATGGCGGCCAATTCGGCCTCGGAGCGGAGATCGGCATCTCAACGGACAAGATCCACGCCCGCGGACCGATGGGCGTGCGCGAGCTGACCACCTACAAGTACGTGGTTCGCGGCGACGGCCAGTGCCGGGACGCCGGGGATACATCCATGCAGACGGTGAGGGGCAAGTAGGAGCGTCGCCCCCGGCATCGTCCGGGGGAAGTGAGCCGCCGCCCTTGCGGCCGCGCCGGACGCGGTACGCCGCCCCACCTCGTCAACCATCCAGCAGCGCGGGACAGAGCAGATGAGTCCAAAGGCGTTTCTCAGGTCGGCCAAGCGTATCGTCGTCAAGATCGGCACCCGCATCGTCACCGCCGAGGGCGCCGGGCTGAACTCCGAGTTCCTCGACAGCCTCGCCCGCCAGGTGGCCAGGCTCCAGGAGCGCGACTGCAAGGTCCTCATCGTCACCTCCGGAGCCGTCCACCTGGGCCGCCGCGCCCTGGGCATCCGCAAGCGCGCCGAGGACATCAGCCTCCGCCAGGCCGCGGCCGCCGTGGGGCAGCCCGAGCTCATGCGCAACTACGCCGAGGCCTTCTCCGCCCACGGCGTCCTCACCGCCCAGATCCTCATGACCCAGGACGACATGCACGATCGCCACCGCTACGTGCACCTGAGCAATACCCTCGAGACCCTCCTGCAACACCATGTGGTGCCCGTCATCAATGAGAACGACAGTGTCTCGATGGAGGGCGTCACCTTCGTCGAGAACGACCTGCTGGCGGCGCTGATCGCCGCCAAGGCCCGGGCCGATGCCCTCATCTTCCTCTCCGACCAGGACGGCCTGTTCACCTGTAATCCCAGGACAAACCCGGACGCCCGGCTGATACCCGTGGTCAACCCCGAGGACGATGTGAGCCGCTTCGCCGACGGAGCCGGCGGCCCCGAGAGCCGCGGGGGGATGGAGAAGAAGTGCCAGGCCGCCCGGATGGCCGCGGATATCGGCATCCCGGCGATCATGGTCAACGGCACCGAGCACAATGTCATCCTGCGTGTCCTCGAGGGCGAGGACATGGGCACCGTGTTCGTCAGTAAGGCGCCGCTACCGGGTCGGAAGCTGTGGATCGCCACCGCCGCCAGGCCGGCCGGCGCCGTGATCGTCGATGAGGGTGCGAGGCGGGCGCTGGCCTCGCCCGACGGCGGGAGCCTGTTACCCGTGGGCATCACGGCGGTGGAGGGGCATTTCGAGGCCGGAGACCTGGTGCGCGTGCTTTGTCCCGACGGGAGCGAGGTCGCCCGCGGGCTGGCCAACTACGCCTCCACCGACGTGGATGCCATCAAAGGTAGGCACACACGGGAGATCGTCAATATCCTCGGCCACGTCGGACACACCGAGGTCATCCACCGCGACAATATGGTCGTGGCGGGGCACGCCGCGCAGTGACGCGCCCCTCCGGCCGGGTGACCGCTGTCGGGCACCGTGATATAATGCCGATGCGGTGCCGTCATCCACAACCACACACGGCAGGTGAAGCTAATGATGCGCTACACCACGGTCTTGATGCTTGCGTCGGTCGCTGTTGTCGCGGCCGTCGTCGCCGGTTGCTCGAAGGCAAGGGAGGCCGCCCAGACGGCTCAGCATGTGGGTCAGGCGGCGAAGTTCGCCCACGACATGGAGAAGACAGGCGAGGCCACGATCAAGACGGATGAGGGGGAGGCCAAGGTGGCCGTGGCCAAGGAGGGCGACGAGGTCACCTCCATGACGGTGACGGGGAAGGACGGTCAGAAGGCCACGTTCACCTCCGGCGCGAAGATGGACGTCTCCAAGACAGGGATCGAGCCCTACCCGGGGGCCCAGCAGGAGGGCGGTGGAGGGGTCGAGGGTGGCGAGGCCACCGTGGGCCTCATCACACTCACCACCACCGACAGCTTCGAGAAGGTGGCCACGTTCTACAAGGGCAAGTACCCCGAGGCTGAGAAGATGGAAGCCTCGGGTGGGGGGACGGAGACTCTGACGCTGCAGATCAGCCCGGCTCCCAGTGCAAGGACGGTCATGGTGTCGAAAGACGCGGACGCGGACAAGGTGAATATCGTCTTGATGAGCAACATCGAGGCATCCGCGCCCGAGTAGGTGCGCCTCGGCCAGATGAGCGCCGGAGCACAAGCGCGGCCCCGCAGCCGCTGTCAGGCCCGCCGCACCGGACTTCCGGCCGCGCCTTCTTGCGTACGGCCGGGGGCTACTGTCCGGAGGATGCGCCGCAATCCGGCCCGCGAGACTCATCCGCGGGTCGGTCCTTTGCCAGACGATAGGTATGGGGCCTGCGACCCCTCGGACGATCCACAGGATCGTCGGGCCTGGAGGCGGCACCGCCGCCCTTCCCGGACGCGGGCTCCGGCTCTCGAGCACCGGGCTCGGCCGCGCCTTAGCTCGGCATACCGGAGGAGTTCGGATTCCATCATGAGTGATGTCACCCGTAGCAGGAACAAGCTCAACGATCTTACCAATCGCGAATGGCTCATGGAGACCAAGAGTTTCTGGCTCAGTCGGGCCGCAGGCGATGGCGAGCTGTCCGAGGCCGTGGACCAGTTCGTCACCTGGCTGCGCCAGACCCGGACTCCCGAGGAGCTTGACCGGCTCCTCGACCAGCCGGAGGCGAGCTTCGTCTACAGCGTGACGCCTCCCCGCAGCAAGCTGAAGGCGCGACACCCGGCCACGTTTTCGGAAGCCGACGTCGAGCGACTCATCCGCTTCTTCTCCAAGGAGGGCGAGCGGGTCCTGGACCCCTTCGTTGGGTCCGGATCGGCGCTGATCGCCTGTGCCTCGGCGGGCCGCAATGGTGTGGGCATCGAGCTGTCGCCGGAATGGGCGCAGACGGCGCGGGAGAGGGTTCTCACCGAAGCCCCGGCCGGAAGCGTGGAGCTGGAAGTGGTCGAGGGCGATGCGGCCGAGGTGGTTGCGGGACTGAGCGACGAGAGCGTCGACTTCATCGTCACCAGTCCGCCGTACTGGAGCATCCTGACCAAGAAGGCGGGAGTGAAGGCCAAGGCGGAGCGGGAGGCCAAAGGCCTGCCGACCCAGTACAGCGAGGACGCGCGAGATCTGGGCAATATCCAGTCGTACGACGAGTTCCTCGACACTCTCTGCGACATCCTGGGCGCCTGTCTGCGGCCACTGCGGGCCGGACGGTTCATGGCTGTCATCGTCTCGGACTTCCGGCACGGCCCCCGGTTCTACCTGTACCACGCAGACCTGGCGGTGAGGCTGGAAGGCCGGGGTTGGCAACTGAAGGGCATCACCATTCTGGCTCAGGACAACAAGAACCTGTACCCGTTCGGTGTGGGGTCTCACTTCGTCTCCAACATCCACCACCAGTACATCCTGATCCTGCAGAAGCCGAAGGCACCGTAGAGGCACGGGCGCGGGCAGGTGCCGCGGTCCATGCAGGCAGCGGCCGCGAGTTCGGATGGCGGCTTGTCCCGGTTGGCGGATGGCACCCGACGGAGCCGGACGGAATGCGCCGGCTCTGGCGGCGGTCGGGGGGGGGCAGCCCAGCGGAGGGCGGTGTATGATCGAAGGTGGTCTGACGCCCATCGTATCTGTGGCGCCCCGGCAGGTGGAGGCCGCCACCCTCATCCACGATTCCCACATGCCGGGTTGGGCGGCCACCGATCGTGCCCTGACGCTGCTGGTCCAATGCGTGCCCGGGCTCGACCCGGACGCCGTCACTCTCAAGGCCGCCGCGGTCGATCGTCTCTACTACACCCGGAACTACCGGCTCGGGGATGCCCTCTGGAGGATTGTGGAGGTCCTGGGCCCAGAGCCCGCCAGGCCGGCGACGGTCGAGGCCGCCATCGCCCTCGTGGAGGCCATGGCTCCCATTGAGGTCGGGGACAAGACCCGCTGGCACTGGAGCTTCGCGTCGAAGTTCGCTCATTGGTTCCTGGGCGACTCGCTGCCCATCTACGACACCTGGGCCATCAGGGCGATCTCCCACCACTTCGGCCGCATCCGGTGGCGGACCACCGCGTACCGCGACTTCGCAGAGCACGTGTACGTCCTGCGAGACGCATCGGGCCTGCAGTGCACGACCCGGGAGATGGACAGGTTCTTGTGGCTCTCGGCGATGTACCGGGCCTGGCTGGCTGCCGCTGACCGAGGCAGGCTGGGGCTGAGTGGCGAGGTGGTGGGGTTGCTCGAGAGCCAGGAGCCCGACGCCCTTCGTGCACTGGCGGCACTCCTGGGGGAGGACGAACGCCCATGAGGCGCACGACTCTCTAGGCCCACGAGGTCACCATCACGAAGGGGGCGAGGACCAATAGATGCCTCAGGTCGAACCCGGCGTTCTCCGGCACCATCGAGATCCGGGCGGACCAGGCCCTGAACCGGCTCCACCGGACCATCTTCAAGCCCTTCGGTCGCCGGGACGACTGCCACCTGAGCCACTTTGACATGAGCAACGGCGTCCTCGACAGGGACGGCGACCAGTACGTCCTGCAGTCCATCTACGACGACCCCGATGAGATAGCCTTCAACGATGAACCCGAACCGGTGGACAGCATGGAGCGCACCCGCATGGGCAAGCTCGGGCTGCAGCGGGGGCAGGTGTTCTGGTACTGGTACGACTTGGGCGACGACTGGGTACACCGGATCACCGTACTCGCCGTCGGTCAGGCGGAGCCCGGCACGAGGTACCCGAGGGTGGTCGCCCGCGTCGGGGAGAGCCCGCCTCAGTACCGGGATTGGGACGAGGAGTAAGGCGAGGGCCAGTAGGTGACGGAGCGGCTCTTCGGCCTGGCCCAGGGAGCGACACGCATCGTGCCGAAGCAACAGACCTCGCAGCACTTTTCGGGAACCATCGTCGCGGTCAAGGCCCGCATCTGCCTGCTGCGGTCCTTCGACCAGATCAGCCACTCGTACCTTGGGTACGTCCTCGTCCTCGAGGGGACGCTCGATGCTGAGCCCGTGGATGAGCTGCGGATCGCCGTCGCCCCCAAGGACCACGAGAGGCATCGGTTCCGCATCGGCGACCGGGTCGAGGGCATGGCGCTGAAGGTCGCAGATCCACGAACTGAGTGGGCGACGCACCACAAGGCAAGTGGGCTTCGGGCGATAGAGCGGGGCCCTTCGGAGCAGGACGTTCCGGCGAACCCCGACGGCGGCCTGGCCCCGTCGCTGGAGGAGTACCGTGCCCGTGGCCATCGCAGGCTGAACAAGGCCACGCATGAGAAGCACTGCCGCAGATGCCCCTTCGGCCTTGCCATGCCAACCGAGATCATCATCGATCAGTGGGATCCGTCGAGGAAGAGGTGGCGCCTCGAGACTCACTGCTACGGTCCCAGGGACTGCGCGGTGTACCGTGCCGGAAAGCCCTACCGGGTGCCCGGCCGCAAGCCGGGCATGGTGTGGGTGGACGACGACGTGGAGAGGGAGGCCGAATGGTCGGAGGGCTGAGGGCCGGCGGAACGTTGACGACACTCTTCCTACGCGTCTGAAACCATGGCACAGAGGCACGTAGGCGTGGCAATCGACTGAGCCGGCAGGCTCGGACGGGCCCGGCCCATGCTTCTGAGTGACGCTCCGACTTGAGGATACCGCCTCAGACCCGGTCGCGTCGGAGACCGCCCCGGTAACGACCGGCGCCCACCTGAGGGTGCGGTCGGGAGGCATGGCCGCACCCGCCTCATGTTACCCTGAGCGCCAACCTCGCGCAGCGAGCCAGCGAAGGGTCTCCCAACGCTCAGGGGGTTTCCTGGAGTTGCCCTTACCGCGAGCGGACGCTCTGAGGAGGACACTCCCCGGCGAAGATGGGCTTGCTGGCCGCATCTCTCAGGGCACGATCAGGGCCATGGCTCCGGGGTAGTCAATGGCGGAGCGCACCAGCTCTGAGCGTACCCAGGGCCAGGTGCTGCAGCGGTGGTCGGGGGCGATGACGACGGAGCTTTGCAGGTCCAGGGCCGCACCGCGGAGGGCGGTGGCATTGCTGCCTCTCTCGGCGATGAAGTCTCCGTCCACATGATAGGCGCGCAGCACGTTCTTGGCGTACTGCAGGCTGCGGCGTACCTGATCGCGGGAGGGCCCGGCATACAGCACGTCCAGCCCGACATTGAGCTCGGACGCAAGAGCGCCCGCGAGCTTGAGGGCCCGGCCTCCGGCGGCCGTGGGCTCGTACACCAGCAGCATATCGCGCCAGGGCACGAGGTCCTCCTGGCACAGGAGGGTCGGCACCACGGGTCGGCGCAGGATGCTCTGGGCGGTGCGCCCGACGAGGGTCTTGGACACCGCCCCGCGCCGCCCCAGGATCAGCAGGTCCATGGCCAGCGACTGCTCCAGCAGAACGCGAGTGGCCATGCCATTCTGGCGCTGAACGCGGCACGGAACGCCGGCATCCTCGCACATGCGCTGGGCGATGCCGAGATCGTCGTCACCCGGCAGCGGGCCTTCGGTCTCATCGGCGGTCATGGCCTCATTGCGGTCGAGGATGGACAGCGCGTCATCTCTGGGGCTCAGTTCGATCATGTTCTCGGGCCCGATGGGCTCGATCGCCTGCAGCAGATGCAGGCGGGCGCCGACGCCGTCGGCCAGCGCCAGTGTCTCTCGGAGCGCGGTCTCGGAGTGCCGCGAACCGTCAAGTCCGACGAGTAGGTTGTACATTATGGGGGTTATCTGGTGAGCCGGTCCGGTCTCTCGGTGGGCCGGGCTTTCTCCTGACCAAGGTTCGTGAACCCGTATGCCCGGCCTTGCTCTCCGCCCACCAGGGTCTCTTCCGCCTCCTAGGCATATCCTACTGCCGACGCAGCCAAACCACAAAGTTGAACTCCGGCAGGCGTCGGTCCACAACAAACTCCACCGGCTCATTGGTACTCAGGTAGGAGGTACGTTCCACCAGCAGCAGGGGCTCGCCAATCTCCACCGCCAGGTGCCGGGCGTCCCGGGCCGTAGCGGCCGTGGCGGAGATGGTCTGGCGCGACACGGCGATGGTGATACCGTACTCGGCCTGCAAGACCTCGGTCAGCGATTCCCGGGGCCCCAGTCCGCGTTCGACAATGCCGGGCACGCCGTGCTCCGGGAAGTAGCCGGTCTGCAGGCAGAGGGGCTTGTCGTCGGCGAGGCGGACGCGGGTGATGACCACCAGCCTCCGGCCCTCCTCGAGCTTGAGCTCCCGCGCCGCTTCGGGCGCGTCCCGGGCGCCGGCAAGCTCGATGCTCAGTACCTGCGAGCGCGGCGAACGGTCCTTCTCGGCCATGTCCCTGGTGAAGTTCGGGATACGGTTGGCGTCGATGATCTCCTCGCTCAGGGGCGTGGCGTCCAGCACGTACGTCCCCCGGCCCTGACGAGTGGCGATCACGCCCCGCTCCTCCAGCTCCCTGAGCGCCTGCTTGACCGGGGCCAGGCTGACCTCGAAGTGCTCGGCGAGTGCCTCCTGGGTGGGCAACTGGTCCCCCGGCTTGAGGCGACCGGAGCGAATCTGCTGCTCCAAGATCTCCATGATCTGCAGGTAAAGGGGGCCGCTGTCGCGAGGCGACAGCTTGCGCATCCGGACTTCTGCCATCGGCTGCACATCCTCATTTCACGGCTGCCCTGGGTTCGGCAAACCCGGCCGGCACTTCCGTGCGCCTCGCGGCCCTGCAGTTATAAGACCCGAGAAGTCCAAAGTCAAGGGCCAGTGCAACTGACCCGCGTCTACGGCCGCGATACTTCCCGGCCCTCACCGGCTTGAGAGGCGCAGCAAATCCCGTGCCATGCGGACCGAAAGGCGCTCTGCACCTCATCGGTGAGTGGCGCGATCGGGTCCGTATATTCATTATAACAATTTCTTCGCTCCACATCTTGACAACCGATTCGGGCGGCGGTAGACTGACCCGGATTGGTGGTGGTCACAGTTGAGAGCGCCGCGCGAGACATCCTCCTACGGTGAGGCGCTGCGGCTGAGTACCGTGGGGATCACGCTCGCCCTTTGCGTGGCCATCGGGACCGGCGGCGGAGTGTGGCTTGACCGCCATTTCGGGACGGAGCCGCTACTGACGGTGATCGGCTTCTTGCTGGGAACGGCCGCGGGCTTCGTAGAGCTGTTCCGGGCGATCAGGCCTCGCTGAGATGGATGACACACCTGCCATGGATGGCTTCTTCCGACGTACCTACGTCACGACCACCGTGGTTTCCGCGGTGGTCGCGTTGTGGATGTGGGCCGCCGGTCACGGGCACGGTGCGTTGGCTTTCCTGGGTGGGGCGGCGGTGGGGTTGCTCACCCTGAGCGCTCTTGTGTTCGTTGTCAACGCGGTGGTCCGTCCCCCGCAGGAGCGAGTCGGTCCGCGCTGGCCGTATTTCACCCTCCATGTAGGGAAGTTCCTTCTCATCGCCGGGGTGTTTCTGGCCCTCTCGCGTTGGGCCACGGATTCGATGGCCTATGTGGCCGCGGGCTACGGCCTGCCGATTGCGGTCGCGGTACTCAAGACGCTCGGCAATGCGCTGAACAGGCGCCTGGGCGTCGATCGTGGTGAGTCGATGTAGCCCGCGGGCCTCTTGGGAAGTCCCAAGTCCGGTCTCAAGCCGAGACCTGATGATGCCGATTGTGTCTGGGTGATCGTTGTCCGGGGGATCACCTGCGACACCTGCCACTGCCGGGCACTGCGCCCAGTCTGCGCTGCACGGCAGACAACTTGGCCCACGGCCAAGGTACGCCTGCGCCACGCTCCCCGGGTGTTCGCATAGCCGGCGCCATCCCCGATTTCCGCAGGCCGGGTAGGAGAGTATGGAAGAGCATCACGCCACATGGGTCAATGCCCTGGAGTACCTGGTGCCCGAGAGCGCCCGGGGCTTTGTGAACGTCAATGTCATCTCGGCGTGGCTGGTGATCCTGGCGCTGGTGACCCTGGCCTGGCTTGGCACACGCCGGATGGAGCTGCGGCCCACCCGCCGCGCGCAGGTGATCTGGGAGTACATCGTCGAGAGCTTCCTGGGCTTCTGCGAGGGAGTCATCGGCCCCGGAGGTGCCCGGTTCGCACCTTTCCTGGGCACCCTGTTCCTGTACATCGTCGGCCTGAACCTGCTGGGGGTCATCCCCGGCTTCGTCTCGCCCACGGCGTCGCTGGTGATGACCTTCGCGCTCTCGATCCCCACCATCATCTACGTGCAGATCATCGGGTGGCGCGAGCAGGGCTGGCGCTATGTGATGCACTTCGTCGGTGAGCCGTGGTGGCTGGCGCCGCTGAACATCCCGATCCACGTGATCGGCGAGATCGCCCGGCCGCTGTCGTTGGCCGTCCGTCTGTTCGGCAATATCTTCGGCGAAGACACCGTCATCGCCCAGCTCCTGGTGATGTCCGCGGCGTTGTTCGCCAAGTTCTACATCCCGCTGCCCCTGCACTTCCCGATGATCCTGTTCCACATCTTCGTCAGCTTCGTGCAGGCCCTGGTGTTCATGATGCTTGCCGCCGCGTATATCGGCGGAGCGCTGCCGCACGACGAACACGCCCACGAAGACGGACACGCCCCGGCATGTCCGGCGCCCGATGCGGCGTAGGGTCGTCCCGGGCCGACAACAGTCAGACACGCGCCGCCCACGGCGGCGCTTGCCGTGAAGACAACAACCCCAGGACGTGACAAGTTAGAGGGAGGCCACAAATGCTCTACGGAGCCGCATTGGCGATCGCAGTCGGACTAGGCTTGCCGCTGGCAGTCATCGGCGCAGCCCTCGGTCAGGGCAAAGCCGCGGCCGCGGCCATGGAAGGAATCGCCCGCCAGCCGGATGCCTCCGGCGACATCCGCTTCGCTCTGATCCTTTCCCTGTCTCTGATCGAATCGCTGGTCATCTACGCGCTGCTCATCTTCTTCATGCTCTACGGCAAGCTGCCGGGAGTCATGGAGGTGCTGGGCCAGGCCGCGGGTGCCGTCACCGGCGCCGGCCACTAGATGCTCAGAGGGGCGCGCTTGTTGACGCCCCAAGCACGTCCTGGGGCTCGTCCCCGCCGTCAGTGAGCGTCCCGCCCTGCGGGATCGCCGCCGGGCCGTGGCACCGACCCGAAACGAACCTCCGTGCCGTGCTCGTCGGTCTGGGGCGGAGCTTGGCCAGTCAGTAACCGCAAGTACCTACCTGTGTGCGCCGTGCAGCCACGGACGCCCAACACGCACACAGACCGGGGGCCGGAGCGATACCATGGATGCCGTGAGGTCAATCCTACACGACCTGCATATCGAGCCCGGCGCTCTGTTTGTCAACATCATCAGCTTCCTGCTCTTGCTGTGGCTCATGAAGAGAGTCCTCTTCAAGCCGGTGACCCACTTTATGGACCAGCGCAAGCAGCAAGTGGCGGGGATGATCGACCAGGCCGAGGCCGACCGCGAGGCGGCCAGGCAGGAGCGCCGGCAGATCGAGGATAGCAGGGCCGAGCAGTTGAGGGCCGCCCAGGAGCACGCCGAGCGAGCCAGGGAGCAGGCCCACCAGGAGGCCGAGGAACTCAGGGCGGCCGCCCGTGAGCGCGCCCGCGAGACCGAGCGCACCGGGCATGCTCAGGTGGAGCGCGAGCGCGAAGAGGCCGGGAAGCTACTGAAGAACGAGCTGGCCCAATCCGCCTCCGCCATGTGCGCGCGGATACTTACCTCCACTTTGACCGCCGAGCGCCACCGGGCCCTCCTGGAGCAGTTCATCGCCGACATCGAGCAGATGGCGGACAGCGAGAGAGCGTCTCAATGATTGACCGCAGTCTGATCAGGAGATATGTGGCCGCCGTCCACCGCCTGGCCCAGCACGAGGGCAAGGTTGACGTGGTACGCGACCAGCTCGTGCGGCTGCAGGAGGCGGTGACCGCCGACCCGCGTACGCTCCGCGTGCTTAGCCACCCCGACATCGCGGCGGCCGACAAGAGAGCGCTCCTGTTGGCCGTGGTCGGAGAGGCCCCCACCGATATTGTGCGGGGACTTATCGACGTGGTGCTGGACAAGGAGCGCGTCGAGGTTCTCCAGGGCGCCGCGGACGTCTTCATCGAGCTGGCCGATGAGGCCGCCGGTGTGGTCCGGGCCAGTATCGAGGTGGCCTGGGAGCCGGACGAGGCGCTCAGGCGGCGGATGCAGGAGGCCCTGACCAGGCTGGTCGGCGCTCCCGTGGTCATCGACTACCACCTGCGCCCCGAGCTGATCGCGGGGGCCCGGGTCCACGTGGGCGGGCGCCTCATCGACGGCTCTCTGAGCGGGCGCCTGGGGCAGATGCTGGACAAGATCCACGCCGCGCCCTATCGGCAGGAGACCTCTGCCTAGAAGTCCGGCCGGAAACCACACCTTCGCCGGGAATGTCATTCTGAGAGCGTCCGCTCCCGGAGGGAGCAGCTCGAAGAATCTCCTGGCATTCAGCGAGATTCTTCGCTATCTCGCTGCGCGAGATGGACGCTCAGAATGACATGAAACGGACTATCCGGGCTTTTCGGCCGGACCTCTAGACGCCTGCATGGGCGCAGGCCCGGACGCTTGAGCCGAGGTCTGGGGCCGGGTCCTCGCCGTTGGTGGGCTCGTAGGTCGGGCTCTGAAGCCCGACTCGGCGGTCCCGCCCGGCAGGAGCGCCGCCTGCTCGTGACAACGACCCGAGCCCAGGCTTCGCCGGCACGATATCCGTGTGTGCGTCCGAGCGACGCGTCTGGAAACGGCTGTCCGGCCGGGCTCCCAGTGGCCCGCCGGCGATCCGCGCAGTCCACGCCAGGTTCTACCATATATGTCCCGAGGCCGGTCCGAATCCGGGGTGAGCGAAATTGCCTCTGCGAGCTGAAGAAGTCTCAGCGGTGCTGAGCAAAGAGATACAGAAGTACGAAGCCGAACTCCAGATGGCCGACGTGGGTACCGTGCTGCAGGTGGGCGACGGGATCGCTCGGGTCTACGGCCTGGATAACGTCATGTCCTCCGAGCTGGTGGAGTTCCCTCACGGCATCTTGGGGATTGCCCTGAACCTGGAGGAAGACAACGTCGGTTGTATCCTCCTGGGTCCGGACACGGAGATCTCCGAGGGCGACACCGCCAGGGCCACGGGCCGCATCGCCGAGACCAAGGTGGGCGACGCTCTGTTCGGGCGCGTCGTGACGCCTCTGGGCGAGCCGCTGGATGACCGCGGCCCGCTTGAGGCCGACAAGACCCGGCTGATCGAGGTCAAGGCTCCCGGCGTTGTCGAACGCCAGCCGGTGTTCGAGGCCCTCCAGACCGGCCTCAAGGCCGTGGACTCAATGACCCCTATCGGCCGCGGCCAGCGCGAGCTGATCATCGGCGACCGTCAGACCGGCAAGAGCGCCATCGCCATCGATACCATCATCAACCAGCGCGACAGTGGCGTGAAGTGCATCTACGTGGCCGTGGGCCAGAAGCTCTCCACGATCCGCCGCGTCGCCGCCGTGCTCGAGCAGTACGGGGCCCTGGAGTACACCTGCATCGTGGCCGCCAGCGCCAGCGACCCGGCGGCCGTGCAGTACATCGCCCCTTACGCCGGATGCGCCATCGGTGAGGAGGTCATGGCCGAGGGCGGGCACGCTCTGATCGTCTACGATGACCTGTCAAAGCACGCCGCCGCCTATCGCCAGGTCTCCCTCCTGCTCCGCAGGCCCCCGGGCCGCGAAGCCTATCCGGGCGATGTGTTCAACCTCCACTCGCGGCTCTTGGAGCGCGCCTGCAAGCTCAGCGACGCGCTGGGTGGCGGCTCGCTGACCGCCCTGCCCATCGTGGAGACCCAGGAGGGCGACTTCTCCGCCTACATCCCGACCAACGTCATCTCCATCACCGACGGTCAGATCTACCTGGAGCCCGACCTGTTCCACCAGGGCGTGCGTCCGGCAATCGACGTGGGCCGTTCCGTGTCCCGAGTGGGCTCCGCGGCCCAGACCAAGATGATGAAGAAGGTGGCGGGGCGTCTCAAGCTCGATCTGGCCTCCTACCGCGAGTACGAAGCCTTCGCCCAGTTCGCCTCCGACCTCGACGAGCAGACCAGGGCGATCCTGGCCCGCGGCGACCGCATGGTGGAAGTGCTCAAGCAGAAGCAGTACTCGCCACTGTCCACGGCCGACCAGGTCATCGCCATCATCGCCGGCACTCGCGGCCACTACGCGGACGTCGAGGCGGCCGCCATCGGCGACCTTGAGCCCGCACTCATACAGTTCGTCCATGAGCGCTATCCCGGGGTGGTCCAGAACCTGCAGGTGACCGGCGATCTGAGCGATGCGGACGCCGAGACCATCGGCAGGGCCATCACGGAGGCGAAGCAGCAGTTCTTCGCCGAGCACCCTGACGCCAGGTTGCAGGACTAGTCCCGTAGGTCGGGCTTCCCAGCCCGGCTCCGAGCCGTCGGCCGTCGCCGTGCTGTCGTTCGCGTAGGTCGAGCTTCCCAGCCCGACTCCGAGCCGTTCGCGTAGGTCGGGCTTTCCAGCCCGACTCCGAGCCGTTCGCGTAGGTCGGGCTTTCCAGCCCGACTCCGAGCCGTCGGCCGTTGCCGTGCCGTCGTTCGCGTAGGTCGGGCTTTCCACTCAGATTATGCAGGTTCCGGGCAGGCGCCGATTCACGTCACCTCACCCCCCCAGCCCCCCTCTCCCTTACTCCGCCAAACGGCCGGCGGAGACGGGAGGAGGGGGGAGAACGGCAGTACTTCGA
>Ga0334883_1000491_pt1 | contig 70568 bp, 80 predicted proteins | sample GraSluR1_MG_6_FD_207230 | JGI IMG/M metagenome (GOLD analysis project Ga0334883, IMG submission 207230) | Sludge microbial communities from methane-producing bioreactor in Wageningen University, Netherlands - Granular Sludge_09_05-R1 | ecosystem: Engineered > Bioreactor > Anaerobic >... | reverse complement strand
AATGATTTTTGTTTTTGAGAGCATAAGTTGAAACCAGCGATTATCGGTGGTTCTATTTGTCATGCCTTCAATCCAGATAGCTCTCTTTCCAATTTTTTGCTTGACTTTTTATTTGCAGGCTTATTGGTTTTAACGTATTAATTTTTCGTGGAAAAATTATTCCGATCCGAATGGCGTATACCATCCAACTAAGTAATTCAGCTTTTAATTGATGCGGGCATCGTTGCTGTCTCACTGGCTAAGCGAGCTGCGAGAAGTTGGACTGGCATCCTTATTTCTATTTTTTACGACCATTCTGTTCCGATTTTTTCTTCCAGCGCACGTTCATAGATTTTTTGGGCAGTGACGAGATCCTGAGCGCCTATCCCAACAGTTTTAAAAACGATGATCTCTTCGTCATTTTCGCGACCGCCAATTTTCCCCATCAACACTTCTCCGATGTCTCCGGTAAAATCGTCCTTCGTAATTGTGCCGTCTTCTAGTGGTATCAAAATATCACCGGTTTCGGATAGCACCGCCTCTTCTGAATCAAAATAGAGCTTGCTGGCGCGTTCTAAAATTACCGGGTCCATTTCCTGCATATGCGGTTGATAAGAACCTACGCAACTGACTGTGGCACCTGCCTTGACTTTACTGCCATCAAAAACTGGCGAAGTGGCTGGGGTAACAGTGATGATCAGATCGGCATCATTAATCGCTTCATCTGAAGTTTCCGCTGGCAAAATTTGAGTCCCATAGTCCTTTAGCTCTTCATTCATTTGCTTAACGAATGCTTTTGTTCGCTCAGAATTTTGGTCAAAAACGTGGACCGTCTCTAAATCACGCGCACAAATCATCGCCTCTAATTGAGTCGCGGCTTGTCCACCGGTTCCGATCAGTGCACCTTTTTTTGCATCTTTTCGACCTAAGACATCAAAGGCAACCCCAGAAGCGGCACCAGTCCGTAGCTGAGTAACAGTCACACCATCTAGCAGGGCGCTGACATAACCTGTCTTGCCATCTACTAACAGCACTTGAGCTGGGGCAGAGGCTAAACCTTTATCAATATTGTCAGGGAAAATATTGATGATTTTTAGGGCAGCTGCATCTAAATCAGGTGCGTAAGACGGCATGAATAGGAATGTGCCATTTTGTTTTTCCGAAACGATCTGTGTTCGCAACGGCACATCTGTCTTACCCTCACTAAATAATTGGAAGGCCACCTTGTCTGCTTCAATGGCATCCTTCATGGTAAATACTTGTTTGATATTTTCACGAGATAAAAGTAGCATAAAAACCTCCTTAACGAATTTTCTTTCACACCTAAAAGTATAAGCGATTACAATAACGGTTTCAAAGGAATTTCAAGAATTTTCTTTTATTCTAGCTACTACTTTGCTGATAAGATTATGGCTGAGTTAAAAAGCTGGCGCTGAAGCGACCTTTAGCGACCTTGGAGGAAACATGCTGACGTACGGAGTACGAAGCACCGCCACGACGAGCAGCTGGCTGTTGGCGGACTGGAGTTAAACCTCCTTTAACTGAATTAATAGAACGATTGTAATTTTATTCAAATTTTTTAGCTATTTTAAAACATTTCACAACAAAAGAAATTACTCAAATTGTTATTGAAAAAGCGTTTTCCTTTCTATATACTTTGATTGAAGAAAGATTCACAAAGGGTGCAGGAGGTGGAAGAAATGTCAAAACGACTATGACTATGAGGTGAAAACCAACTTAGAGTATCTAAGCGAGTTCGTGTAGCATTCTTACCCTCAAAGTATTCCTGTGCTTAAAAAAAATCTGATCCCATACTTTCGAAGGATAAGGGATGACAAAAATATTTGGCCCCCCTTCTTTACTGACGGCGTTTTAGAAGTATCTTCTTCGTTAATAACCTGAAGCTGTCCACTTCTGTCACAGCCTTTGTGCGGAAAAAACGAGGTGAAAGTAAAGCTATGACTCACCGATTCAACGAACCAACAAAAAATCGATCGAAAGAAGGATTTAGAAAAATGAAAAAGAGAATTAGCGGATTATTACTTATTACTTTAGCAATATTTGCCATCGTGTTGACAGGCTGTTCCAACAACGATGGAAAGAAAGATCGTGCCGAAGCGGATATTGATTGGCAAATGATTACACCAGAAAAGATGAAGGACGTTCTTGAAACAGACGATGCTGCCGATTATCAAATCATCGATATTCAACCAGAGGCAGACTATGAAAAAGGCCATCTGCCAAACTCTATCAGCGTACCAGCTTATCCAGTAGATACTGAAGAACTGGAAAAATTAGTCGTGGATAATGCTGATCAATTTAAGGATGGCGACAACCCAATCTATGTTGTCTGCCCAGGCGGTGGAAGCGGTGCGAAACGTACAATCTCATTACTCATCGATGAAGGCATCGATGAATCTCGGTTATATATCGTTGAGAACGGTGCGAAGAAATGGCCGTACAAAGACGACAATAAATTATGGGTAACAGACTAAACACAACATTCTTCAGTTAATGAATACAAAAACAGGCTCAATACTCATTTACTGAGTTTGGGCTTGTTTTTGTGTCAGTAGAAGGTTTGTATGGATAGGAATAGGTTTGGGCATCGTTACTTAGATAAGTATCCTTGAAAGTCGTTTATCAACAAATTCGGATCGAAAAAGACTTTTTATACACTAGTTTCAAATTGATAAGAAATAAATGAAGGCGAATAAAGGAATAAACAGGAAAAACGGATTCTTTTTGCTTAGAAAAAAATTACTGAAGTTTTAATGCCCTTTTATTACTAGAGACTCATTTTTCATTTGGAAGTATAAAAAATAAAAAGAAAATACGAAAAATATTTGAATATTTCGTGAATAATTGCTACCATCTTCTTTGTAAGCGTTTTTAGAAAGAAGGAGATGAATTTATTGAGGAAGTCGAATTTAGTTAAAAGTGCAGTCACATTATTTACAGTCTTAGGTTTCACGTTGCCATCAGGGTTTGCGGCAGCTGAAACAATCAATACAGAAGCAACAAGTACGCAGATTAGTAGTACAAGTAACGAAAATTCTATCAGTGAAGTAAATAGCGAAACCAGCAGTCAGACGACAGGGGCCGATTCGACTGTTGAAGCAACAGTTGAAAGTAGCTCAGAACTAGACAATGAACCAAAAAGTACAGCTACTGTCCCAATTCAATTGCTGGGAATTAATGATTTTCATGGTGCTCTGAGTACGACAGGGAGTTACTATGATGCTACAGGCAATAAAACGTCTAATGCTGGTACCGTTGCATTGTTAGCCGGCTACTTTAATCAAGCAGAGACTGCTTTTAAAGCTCAGAATAATACAGGAAAAACGTTACGTGTTCAGGCTGGTGATATGGTCGGAGCAAGTCCAGCAAATTCAGGCTTACTGCAGGATCAGCCGACAATGCGAATTTTAAATCAAATGAAATTTGCTGTTGGTACGTTAGGAAATCATGAATTTGATGAAGGTTTAGGAGAGTTTAATCGAATTTTGACGGGAACTAAACCAGATCCTAGCTCTGGCTTTTTACCGATCGTTAAGGAATACAACGAAGATTATTCTCAAGACGAGTTAAAAGGCGGTTTTGATTTAGTTATAGCGAACGTACACGAAAAAGACGGCTCTATTCCTTATGGCTGGAAACCATATACGATTAAAAACGTCGGTACTGCTACTGAACCAATTAACATTGGTTTTATTGGAGTAGTGACTACAGAAATTCCTAATCTTGTATTAGCGGAACATCATAAAGATTACACGTTTACTGATCCAGCCGAAGAAATTGTCAAATATTCTAAAGAACTTGTTGATCAAGATGTAAACGCAATTGTTGTCCTTGGTCATACGCCATCGGTGCAAGGATCTGGTGAAACGGTAAGCGGGGAAACTGCTGAGATCATGAATAAAGTCAAACAGACCGATCCAGACAACAGTGTTGATGCCTTCTTTGCGGGACATAATCATGTTTATACAAATGGTGTAGTAGGAAATACACGGATCGTTCAATCGACTTCTCAAGGGAAAGGCTATATTGACTTGCGGGGAGAATACGACCCAGCTACTAAAGATTTTGCTTCGACACCAAAGGCAACGGTCAGCGCTGTTGATCCGACTAAAGGAATTGCAAAGGATGCTGCTATAGAAGAAATCGTAGCAGATGCGGACACACGTGTTGCGCAAGTAACGGAAGAAAAAATCGGCTCAGCTGACAAAGCAGAAGATATTTCTCGTACGGTGAATGAGATGGGTGAATCACCAGTCGGCAACCTTGTGACTGATGCACAAGTCTATATGGCGAATAAAAATGGTGTACCGGTCGATTTTGCTATGACGAATAATGGCGGTATTCGTGATGATCTGAAGGTGAAGCCGGATTCTTCAATTACTTGGGGAGCGGCTCAGGCAGTTCAGCCTTTTGGAAATATCATGCAGATCGTGGAGATGACCGGTCAGCAAATCGAGAATGTGTTGAATCAGCAGGATGAGAAATACTTCTTACAAGTTTCTGGCTTAAAATATACAGTTGAGAAAAACGATACTTCTTCTGTGGTTAAAGAAATGAAAAAAGCAGATGGAACACCAATCGAAGCCGATAAGACGTATAAGCTAATCATCAATGATTTCTTATACGGCGGCGGGGATGGCTTCTCTGAATTCACGAATGCTAAACTAACAGGTGCATTAGATCCTGATACAGAAACCTTTATTGGCTACATCAAGGACTTAGAAGCAAAAGGCCAAAAGGTATCGGCAGCAATTGAAGGCCGCAAAACATTGGCAACTACTGAGCCAACTGATCCCGCAAAAGAAGAAACGGAAAAAATCAAAGCTGAAACAAAATTGAATGACTATCGCGAGGGGGATAAATATCTAACAGGGAAAACAATTCCGAACGGGAAAGTAACGTTCACATCAGTAAAAACGCGTGCACTGGCACAAGGAACTGCGGATACGGATGGAAACATCAACATTGCTGTTGATCAGTTAGGGCTAAAAGAGGGTCAAGAGTTAGCAGTCACCATTGCAGGAGCTAACGGCGGGGAAGCCAGCTTCACAGTAAAAGTGTTGCCAAAAGCGACTGAACCAACTGATCCCGCAAAAGAAGAAACGGAAAAAATCAAAGCTGAAACAAAATTGAATGACTATCGCGAGGGGGATAAATATCTAACAGGGAAAACAATTCCGAACGGGAAAGTAACGTTCACATCAGTAAAAACGCGTGCACTGGCACAAGGAACTGCGGATACGGATGGAAACATCAACATTGCTGTTGATCAGTTAGGGCTAAAAGAGGGTCAAGAGTTAGCAGTCACCATTGCAGGAGCTAACGGCGGGGAAGCCAGCTTCACAGTAAAAGTGTTGCCAAAAGCGACTGAACCAACTGATCCCGCAAAAGAAGAAACAGAACGAATCAAAAATGAAACCGAAGTGGATGATCTTTATGAAGGGGATCAATACCTGACTGGTAAAACTATTCCGAATGCGACAGTCGAAGTAGCTGTTGAGGAAACGGCTGCGGCTAACGTCGTTCAACCAGTGGTAGCCCAAGCAGCGACAGCAGCTCCTCAAAAATCAGGTGCGGATGGTGAATTTAAACTTGACGTGCAAGCATTAGGATTACGTGAAGGCAACCAGATTCACCTGATTATTACCGGCGAAAAAGGCGGTAAGGGAGAGTTTTTAGTCAATGTTTTAGGCGATGCGGCAGCAAAAGAAACGGAGCAAATCAAAAAAATTACGAAATTTGCGAATATTTACGAAGGCGACACAGAGTTGACTGGAAAAACAATCGCAGATGCTACAATTGACGTTTCTGTTAAGAAGAGTGAAAATTTCGCATTAGGTAAATCAAATGAAAAAGGGAATGTTATCCTTGATATCAAAGACTTAGCTTTGAAGAAAGATCAAAAGGTGACGATTACGATCACAGGTCCAAGTGGTGGGAAAGTCGTCTTTGAGAAAACCGTTCTAGGAAAAATTGTGGCCTCCAACGTTAATACGAAAACACCAAGTAGTACAACTTGGATCGATGGTACGCTGCGAAAAGTTTATCCAAAGACAAACGAGGAAAAGCAACCGATCTTTATTGTGTTGGGAATGATTGTCTTAGGTACCAGCGGTCTAATCTACTTTAAACGAAAATAGCTGCAACTATAGCCGAGTCCAATTCTGGATTCGGCTTATTTATTAGAGATTTTTTTAGAGTTATTGTGAAGTGTTTCTCTTTCAGCTATACTCTTTATGATAACGCTTATAATTTTTGGGAGGTGAAAATTTTGTTTATTTATCGGCTATGAGTTTGAGTGAAAAATGAACTTAGAGTCTCTAAGTTAGTGAGTAAACAGAATTTCCCTCCTTTCTTTGCTGCGTGATTTTCACGTTTATTTCTGCTGATCGGAGGAGCATACAGATAGTGTATGTTTCTTTTTTGTGCGCTCACACACATGTAAAGATTAAAAAAAACGATAAGGGGAATGACGATGAAAAGGTTTAAGATTGGATTAGCGATGTTAGCAGCGGTTCTAGTATTGGGAGCGTGCGGATCAAAGAAGGAAGCGGCGACGGAAAAAGAAGAGAAAAAGGATATTAAAATTGCCTGTAATCAAGTGTCTGAGAACTCGCTTAAGGCGGCGAAAAAATCAATGGAGGCAGAAGGCTACAAACCTGAGTTTGTGGTGTTTTCAAATAATATTGAAGCGCTGCAGGCGGTTCAGGATGGCAACGTGGATGCGTCTTTCGCACAGCACGAGCCCTTCATGAAATCCTTCAATGAACAAAAGGGCGGTGATCTGGCAATGATGAAGCCGCATGTTTATTATACAGGGATCGGCCTGTATTCAAGTAAATATGACAAGATTGATGAGTTGCCTGATGGTGCGCAAATCGCCATTATGAACGACGCGATGAATCGTGACAATTCTTTACTGATGATGCAGGATGCAGGTTTAATCAAGTTGAGTGATGAGAAGAAATCAGGCTATACGGCGTTGGATATTGTTGAGAATCCGAAAGATTTTAAATTCGTAGAAATTGAACAGGCACAAACGGTTCGCAGCTTGGAGGATCTTGATGCAGCGACCTGCTTCTTTACCTTTATGTTTAACTCTGGTGAGAATTACAAGGATTACTTAATTCGTGATCAGCATGCGAAGGATTTTCCGATCAGCTTGATTGTTAAGAAGGAAAATAAAGATACGGATTGGGCGAAGGCAATCAATGAATCCTTTACGACAAAAGAGAGCAAGAAGGGAATCAATGATCATTTCAAGGGAGTGTTTACTTTCTATGAGTAAATTTCAAGAGCTAGATCGGCGGTTGAACTATTTATTAGAGTTGGAGCGTAGGGTTGTAGGGATCAGCTTTTTACGAACACGGGCGGATTTTGACATCTATGAGGCACCAGCGACTAAAAAATTAGTCCCTTATTGTCGGGCAGTCCAACAGGCAACGGAAGGAATCAGTATGAAACTGTCGATCGATAATTTTGGCTGTCCAGCTTCGGCGGTTGCGTTAGGACTGATCGAAAACGATGATTACACTGCAAGCGGTCAAAAGCATGCCAACATGGGTGTGTATAAGGATATTGAAGTAAGTAAGGCAATCGCGGATGAGATGGTTTATTGTAAAGAACCTTCTTATGGTGTTGCGGTTGAACCGATTGATTCTTGGAAGAGTGCACCAGACGTTATTTTGATGATTACTACGCCATTTAATGCGATGCGAATCTTACAGGGAAACGCATATTTTAATGGACAGGCGAAAAACATCAAGATGACGGGGATGCAGGCGATTTGTCAGGAAGGGACCTCTTATCCTTATGAGACTGGTTTGATCAATATTTCGATGATGTGCTCGGGGACACGCTATGTGGCACGTTGGAAGGATGAGGAATTATGCGTCGGTATTCCTTACGAGAAATTTGAAAGCATGATCGAAGGACTTGAGGAAACGCTGAATCCAATGGAGCTATTAGAAAAAAAACGCAAGATCATCAAAAAAATCGCGGAGGACGAGGTTCCGGATTTTTATGAGGTTCGCAAACGCGACAATTATTTTAGAGGCGCATATCAGGGCGTGAAACGTTAGGTGTTGAGTAGATGGAAATAGTCATCGATCAGGTTAATAAAAGTTACGGCAAGCAAACAATCCTAGAGGATATTTCGCTGACGATTCCCGCGGGATCAATCATGGGAATTTTAGGAATCAGCGGAGCAGGGAAATCCACGCTGCTGCGCTGTATCAATGGATTGGAGCAAAGCCAATCCGGCAGTATTAGAATCGGTACACAGCTGTTAGAGCAGCTATCGGAAAAGCAATTGCGGGAGATAAAGAAAAAAATCGGGATGATTTTTCAAGGAAATTCCCTGATTGAACAAAAAACGATTTTTAAAAATGTTGCCCTACCATTGGAATGCAGCGGCTACCCTAAAGAAGCAATCAAAGAACGCGTAGACCAATTGCTGACAGAAGTTGGAATCGCCGATAAAGCGCAAATGAAACCACGGCAATTATCTGGTGGGCAAAAGCAGCGGGCGGCAATCGCTAGAGCCTTGACCATGAATCCTGAGATTCTGTTATGTGATGAGGCAACTTCAGCTCTTGATCCCAATATCACCAATGGCATTTTGGAGCTGTTGCTGAAATTGAATCAGAAGATGGGGCTAACCATCGTCGTTGTGACCCATCAAATGGAGGTTGTGAAGAAAATCTGTGATCGGGTCGCTATTTTACAGCAGGGAAAGATTGTGGAGGAAGATACGGTCCAACAGGTTTTTTTGAATAATTCTGAGATATTGCAAACAATCACGGGAGAGCAGCAGACGCAATTTGGTGTGCAGAAGGCAGACCATCGGTTAGTAAAAATCGTGACACCTTTGAAGGAGGATCTTTTTGCCTTGCTGCGACAAGCGGAAATAAAAACACCGCATTTGTTAAAGGCCACAACAGAACAGTTTAAAGCAGAGACATTAACGACTTTATTAGTGTCTGTTCCTGACGAAGACCTTAACAAACTAATGAAGCTTTCCGCTCAGGGGCATTTTAGTTGTCTGGAGGTGAAGAGCGGTGAATAATTCGGTCTTGATTACCCAAGTACTGCTGCCTAATTTAATCAGTACACTTATCATGGTGATAGTCTCCTCATTGATTGCGACAATCATCGGCTTTGCTTTAGCGGTTGTTTTAATAATCACAAATAAAAAAGGCTTAGCGCCTAACGCGAAAGTTTATCGCCTGCTGGATTTTATCGTGAACATTATTCGTTCGTTTCCGTTTATTATTTTGATGGTGGCACTGATGCCGTTTACTCGTTCCATCGTAGGAACAACCATCGGTACTTCGGCGGCGATCGTGCCTTTGACCTTTGCGATGACGCCTTATGTGGCACGGCTGTTTGAAAATAATCTATTGGAGATTAATCCGTATACCTTAGATGCGGCAAAATCGATTGGGGCGACTCATATGCAGATTATTTTCAAGGTGATGCTGGTAGAGGCTTTTCCTAGCATGATCTCAAGCGTGACCTTGGCGATCATCTCGGTGTTAGGCTACACGGCAATGGCTGGTACAGTGGGCGCGGGTGGTCTGGGTGCTGTAGCAATTACCTACGGCTATCAAAATTTCGATAATACGATCATGTATAGCACGGTGGTTTTGCTGATTGTTTTTGTGCAGCTTGTTCAATGGATCGGCAATCTGTGCTATAAAAAAGCGAAAAATTGAATCAGTCAGAGTATGAGGAAACTTATGCTCTGATTTTTTTTGTTGTTTTAAATTGAAAAACAGCTATAGCTGAGATAGCTGTCGGTAGTAATATCAGGTATAATGAAAGAACGATATTTTTTAGGAGGAAACATGGAAAAGTCGAATCAGCTCAAATTGAATCTACAATATGTCAGTATGCAGGTTCCTTATTGGATGGGGTATTCGGTATTGGGAACGTTTACTTCGGTGTTCTTGCTGTCACGTGATTTCACGAATGGTCAGATCGGAACAGTTTTGTCGCTGGCCAATCTAGTTGCTACGGTTGTTCAACCATTCTTGGCATCCTTTGCTGATCGAATGACTCGGATTCGTTTGTCTCAATTGGCGGCAGGGATGGCGTTGCTGTTAGTCTTATTTTCCAGTATATTGCTGGTGCTACCTAAAGCGTTCTTAGTCATTGCCTTTATTTATATCCTGCTTTATACCTGTCTGGTGCTTTTGCAGCCGCTAACGATTGCCATCGGAACCTTCTTTATCAGTCGCGGCTATGCCTTGAATTTTGGTGTGGCACGGGGACTTGGCTCTTTGGCTTTTGCGGTAGCGGCGGCAATCACTGGAGTTTTGATCGAACGGTTTTCTGCAACGATCATCCTATTTCTTTTAATCGGAATTTTTCTTTTCTTTGCACTTGTAACATTAACGATTGATACGCGCAAGGATGGCGGGAAATACTCGGAGTCGATCGTGCCCAAGCATCTTCAGGAGACTCATGAGGGAGAACCGATAGGCTTATTGGAATTTGCGAAAAAGTATAAGCGCTTTATGCTGCTGCTAGTTGGGGTGTCCTTGTTATTTGTGTTTCATACGATTACGAACAGCTATATGTATCAAATTATGCAGCCTTTAGGAGGAACAGAAGCCAATGTAGGTTCGTCTCTTTCTATCGCAGCCTTGAGTGAGCTGCCGACAATGTTTTTCTTTTCGTGGCTATTACGGCGTTTCAAGATCCATTCCTTAATGCGTTTTGCGGCCTTCTTCTTTTCGGTGAAGGCGTTGCTGATTCTGTTTGCTGGAAACATTTTTCTGATTAATGCCGGACAAAGCTTACAGATGGTAGGATTTGCGATGCACACCATGGCATCGGTTTATTATACGAATCAAATTATTCCGCAAAAGGATCTAGTCAAGGGACAAACCTTGATGGCCACAGCGAATTCGATTGGCGGGATTATTGGAGCCTTTGCCGGCGGACAAATTTTAAGTATTTTATCGGTTTCGGCAATGCTTTTGATCGGTACTTTGATTTCCATCACTGGGACATTGATTGTGTGGCTGTCGGTAGAAAAATAAGATTGAGAGAAGCGTCTATTTCCAATGGGGGAATAGGCGTTTTATTTCGTTTTCTTTTTTATTTGCGATAGAGTGAAATACGTAATGATCAACACAATCGGAGGCGGCTTATGAAACGTTATCGTTACTATTTGTTCATTTTTTTGATCGCTGGGCTGTTTGTTGTTCCACAGCTTTGGACGCAGAAAATGATTTTGGGGGCGGATGCCTTATTCCATTACAATCGTTTTTATGAAACGGCCGAGCAAATCAAAACTGGAAATTTTAGTTATTTCATTTCGCTTTTCGGCTTTCAGCAATCTGGCCGGATCGTCAATGCGGTATATGGACCGCTGTTTTCTTACTTGCAAGGGATGCTTGTCTTACTTGCTGGCAGCTGGTTTCATTATCAGGTACTTTCGAATTTTTTAGTCTATTTGCTGGCGGGGTGTTCGCTATTTAAATTACTGACCTACGACAAAATCAGGGAAAGCACCGCATTTCTAACCGCAATTATTTTTATGACTACCTATGGCATTAATTATTGGGTCTTGAATCAAGGCTTTACCAGCTGGGGAACGAGTCTTTTACCTTTGTGCTTGATCCCGCTGGTGGATCTGAAAAATCATCATTTCCCGATTGTTAAAATAGCTTTGAGTATGGCTGTGATGACCCAGATTCACACCCTGACGGCGATGATGCTGGGATTGATTTATTTTCCATTTTTTATTGACTACGCACGAAAGCAATGGGGCAGAGCGCTTCTTGAATTGGGAAAAACGGTGGGCTTGTATGTCTGTTTATCCATCAATGTTTGGATCAGCTTATTTTTGATCAACCGGGGAGATCAATTGAAGATGCCCTTTACCAATCCAGAAATGAGCGAAAAAGCAATTGATCTGGGAGGTGCCTATTGGCTGCACTATCCTGGGAATTTGCGGCTATTACTGTTTGCAGGCTTACTTCTTAATTTGGTCTATTGGCATAAGACGCGACGCTTTACGAAGCAGCTATTGATTTTTAGCGGCATTTTCTTTATTTTTTCGACAAGTCTAATTCCTTGGGATTGGCTGGTCGCTCATCAGGTTCCGTTGATTTCGTTGATCCAATTTCCTTTTCGATTTTTCGCGCCATTTACGGTCTTGTTTCTCTTTTGTTTAGCCTCCTTGTTTCAGGATTTAGCCGGGAAAAGAATCCTATTTGGTGGATTGCTTTTACTAAGTGTAATCAGTATCGGACAAAGTCTGCAGCTGCTTACACATGACTTGAATCAATGGGATAAGCAATCGTTAGCGAGCAAGCATACGTTTGTCCGTGTTTCTGAAGCAGCGGCTCGAAAAAGTTTTTATTCAAAGGATTTGGGAAAAGCATTGAAGGCGGTAGAAAAATCCAGTCCAGATTATTTACCGATTTATCATAATGATACGAAAAATAAATACGTCAGCTATGAAAAGCAGATTCTCGATAATCAGACGAACTTTTCTAAGACAGTTAAAAATGACCAATTAGTGCTTTCTTGGCAAGCCAAAGAAGCGGGAAGGATTCAATTGCCGATCGTCGTTTATCAAAATACTAAATTAAGTAAGAAAACTCGAGAAATCAAACCACTGACGCTGTCTAACATTGGCGTACCTACGATTAAGCAAGTAGCTGGAAGAAACACGGTTTGCGTAAGATATACTCCCCCACGTTATATTGCAGTCGTTTTTGCTCTTTGTGGGCTCAGCTGGTTCGCGACATTTTTATGGTGTCTGTATCATTTTTTTACAAAAACAGGTTAACTTTGGCTTTCTGACAGACGATCAGGTAAAATACAATTTACAATATAAGAGGTGAAGAAAATGACAAATTACAATAATGAAAAAGATCGACGCTTGCGTGGCTCAATGGCCCCTAAAACCGAGGAGGATGTTGCGTTGGCAGGAACGAACTCCAGCGAAACCGAAAATAAACCGGAGTCATTAGCTGGCAGCAATTCTGGTGAAGAAAAGGAGATTGCGCGATCTGGCTCAAATGCTGTAGAGGAAGAAGAGCCTCACACTTCGTTAAAAGATGAAGCAAAAAAAATCATGAAAGAAATCGAAGACAAGCTTGATCCGAAGAAGTAATGAGAAACCATGATAATTATTTAGAAATTTATGCGCATTGGTATCCACGTAGTTACGGGTTAAGTGATTATCCGATGGAATGTCATGTGACCTATTCAGGAGCAGAACGGAAAGCACTTTTTGAACAATTGACTGAGGCACAACAGGCACTGGTTAACCAACAAAGAAAATATGAGGTTCGCTCGCTGTTTTTACAAAAGCAGTATTTGCAGACCTCCGATTGGGAATTTGTCGCGTTGAATATTGATGATGAGTACGAACGAGGCGTTCACAGCCAATTAAAATGTGCCTGTGGTCGTCCGTTAAAATATCAATTTGTCATTGAGTCAAAAAGTAAACAGCAGGAGATTCGTTTAGGAATTCAGCATTTTAAGGATCATCTAGGGATTTCGCAGCAGGTAGCAGAAGAGATCAAAAAAGGCGTGGCTCATGTGGATCTAGCCTTAGATGAATTGCTTTGGTTGACGGAGAAGAAAATTCCTTTTCCGGAGGATTTGTGGCAACGTTATGTTTTTGCTTATTACCGCAACAATACGCTGCGTCGTCCGCTTTCTTTGAATCAAAAACTAGCCGAGCGAGTCGTCTGTTTTCGAAAAGCAAAGATGCCGCTTTTCATAGGCGATTACCTGAGTGTAGTGACAGAGATTAATCAGGTTGATCGTGAAGTTTTTGATCGTCAGGAGAAAAATTTCTTAGCGGACAAAACCGTCTTCGAAGCTTATTTGGCTGATTTTCAGCAGGATATCCAAGCCCCAATCTATTTGGAACGAACCTTTTGGGGGCGTAAGCTGACGGATTTTATTCACTTGGACCGTTATGGTTCTGAAACCTATGAAGAAGCAAAGGCGCGCTATTTCGATGATTTGCTGTCTTTTTTACTGGCATTGAAGGATAAGAGCAAGCTTGACCGAAAGATCCACAGCTTTGAGCTTTTTCATCAAAAGAAATATGGCAACGCGGAATTAATTACATTCCTTATTACAAAATATCAGCAATACCAGTTTACACAAAATTTTTTCTTAGCGATTCCGAAGGTTTATCGGATCGGTATACGCAAAGCAATCAAACGAAAGCAGAAAAAATAAGGAGTTGGTTCGAGATGAACCAACTCCTTATTTGTCTAAATGATTATTGAGCTTGTATTGCAACAGGACTTTTGTTTTCTGGATCAACCTTACTTGGATCAGAAAGATAGTTTTTTCGAGGAATATAGTTGCCTCATGTAGTGGATTCTTTTTTACGTGATTTCAGAATCGGCTATGTGAGGAAGAAAATAAAGAGCTGCCCGTTTTTTCTATCCTATATCCTTACATCTGCCGAATAAAGCCAATCTTCTCCTGAATGGAAGAAATTTCCTCTTCGATTATATCAAGAAACGCAGTGATTTCTTGCCTTTCCTCTTCTGAGCAAATATCCTTCGTATTGATTTTTTCAAAGTGCTCTTGCATTGTTTTCAGGTTGATGAGGCTGCCTGTAACATGCATTTTTTTGTTGATATTTTCAATAGAGTTCAAAATCCTACTACCTTTCCTGAGTAGCATCCTGCGTGAAACGTGGATCATGGTTTGATATAAGCATAGCCCTGTGCTTGTAATTCTATCAAATCTAAAACGCCTGCAGGAACGACAACAACATTCTCTGGCAGTTGATCCTTTGTTATCTGATTGGCCCGCATCGCATTATTGCAAGCGTGAAAGGTCACGCCTTGGGTCGCAATGAACGTTTGATTTTCAGTCGCAAGATACCCGTTAATCGCACTACCATTAATTAAAACAATAATATCTATTTTTGGGGGTTCTTTCAACAAGTTTTTAACATTATTAGCAGTTTCAGTCCATTTTTCTAATTCATCTATATGGAAAACAACCTTCATTATTACACCTTATTTCTTAATAACCATATTTATAGCTTGTTCCAGCTTTTGTGCCTGGTCTTCTGGATTTTTGTCTGGATGCTCAAAACAGTTTTTCAGATTTTCAGCCACGATCATGCCCATCACACGATCAATACTAGAACGCACGGCACTTAACTGAGTAATGATATCGATACATTCCTTTTCCTCATCAATCATTTTTTGTATACCGCGAATTTGCCCTTCAGTTCGTTTTAAACGATTGAGGATCTTTTTTTCTTCTAATTCCATCTACTAACACTTCCTTTGTAAAGTCTCTCTGTCATTAATATACCTAGCTAGGGTATAACTCGTCAAGTAGATCGTTTTTAAAGTATTTTTTTGGAGAAACAGAATGGTTGACAGAAATCATTTTACTATGGTAAAAATACCCTATGAGGTATATTTTGAAATTTAAGGAGAAGAATACATGTTTAATTTATTTCAAAGAAATCCAGCTATTTCAACAAGTGAATTGGCGGAAAAATTAAAGGATTCAATCACTTTGCTAGATGTTCGGACTCCGGAGGAATACCGTGGCGGGCATATTGCTAAAGCAGTGAATGTTCCATTGAATAAGATCAATCGTTATCAAGGAAAAGAAAAGCAAGTATATGTGATCTGTCAATCAGGGATGCGGAGTAAGCAAGCTGCCAAGCTGTTAAAACAAAAGGGCTACGAAGCGATAAATGTTCAAGGCGGGATGAATCGCTGGCAAGGTCCAACTAGAGGGGGAAAATAAAATGAAAATTATTATTGTTGGTGGTGTCGCAGGTGGCATGTCCGCGGCTACACGTTTGCGTCGATTGATGGAGGATGCAGAGATTATTGTTTTAGAAAAGGGTCCATTCGTCTCATTTGCCAACTGCGGATTGCCTTATTATGTTTCAGGTGAAATTGCTGATCGCGATGCGTTGCTGGTTCAAACGCCGGAATCGTTAAACGCGCGTTTTAATTTGGATGTACGGCCTTTTCATGAAGTGACTGCTATCTCTTCCGAAAACAAAACCGTGACCATCAAAAATGAAGAAGGAAGCTTTGAAGAGAGTTACGACAAATTAATTCTATCGCCAGGGGCAAAGCCATTGATTCCTGAAATGTCTGGATTAGCAGAGGCGACCAATGTCTACAGCTTACGCAATGTTCCGGATCTGGATCAAATCATGACTGCTTTAGAGGATAAACCAGCAAAAGCAACAGTGATTGGCGCTGGATTTATTGGGCTGGAAATGGCAGAAAATCTGAAGTCCCGAGGGTTAGAGGTTACAGTAATCGAAAGAGCCCCTCATGTGTTGCCGCCGTTAGATGAGGAAATGGCCGCATTTGTTCAAAATGAATTGGTTCGCAACGATATCCGAGTGATAACAGGTGAATCTGCACAAAGCTTCAGTGATCAAGGCAAGAAAATTACCCTGACTAATGATGAGGAAGTGGCTTCTGATCTAACGATTCTTTCTGTTGGGGTTCGACCAGAAAATACCCTAGCCCAACAAGCTGGATTAGCAACCGGCTTAGGCGGCGGAATTGTAGTGGATGAGACTTATCAAACTAGCGCTCCTGATATTTATGCAGTTGGTGATGCGATTGTAGTGAAGCAGCAGGTCAGTGGTGAAGATGCGTTGATCTCATTGGCCTCTCCCGCAAATCGTCAGGGACGACAGGTAGCCGATGTCATTGCCGGATTGGCGCGTACAAATCGTGGAAGTATTGGTACCGCGATCGTTCGTGTATTTGATCTTGCAGCTGCATCGACTGGTCTGAGTGAACGTGTGGTTAAACAATTAGGACTCAATTATCAGGTTGTCCACGTTTCCGGAAAGGATCATGCGGGGTATTATCCTGGAGCAAGCGATGTCACACTGAAATTAGTTTTTGAACCTAAGACAGGGAAAATCTATGGTGCTCAAGGTGTTGGCGCGAAGGGTGTAGATAAGCGCATCGATATCTTAGCAACAGCGATCAAGGGTGGATTGACCATTTTTGATTTGCCTGAATTGGAATTTACTTATGCGCCGCCATTTGGTTCGGCAAAGGACCCGGTCAACATGCTGGGCTATGCGGCAATCAATCTGGCAGAAGGAATCAGTGACTCGATACAATGGTATCAATTGAAGGAAGAACAGAAAAACGGCAGTCAATTATTAGATGTTCGTAATCCTGGTGAATTAGCAAACGGTCGTTTTCCAGAAGCAATCAATCTTCCGTTGAATCAATTAAGAGAACGAATCTCGGAGCTAGATCCAACGAAAAACTATGTCGTCAGCTGCCATAGCGGATTAAGAAGTTATGTGGCGGAACGGCTTTTGAAGCAAAAAGGATTTAATGTAAAGAATTTAGATGGTGCATTTGCGCTGTATAAAACAGTCAGACCGGAGGAATTGATTTATGAATAGTTCGATTGGAATGATTGACTTTTACCATTTGACAAAAGAGAAAAATTTGCGGATCATTGATGTTCGGGAAACCTATGAATATCAAATGGGCCATGTTCCTTACGCAAAAAATCTTCCATTAAGCAGTTTAGGTAATCAAGCAAGTGAGCTTGATAAGGATAAAGAGTACTATTTGATTTGCCAATCAGGGGCACGATCAGATAATGCCTGTAGCTTTTTAAGTAATCAGGGATATAAGGTTATTAACGTTTTAGGCGGAACAGCTGCTTGGCCTGGAGAATTGCAGCGGTAATTTTCATTTGGTTTTAAAATGATAATGAAGAGAAACACCAGTTTAATTGATAAACTGGTGTTTTTTTGTTTGAAATCTAAATTTATTCATTTTTATATATTGACAAATTGAAAACAAATGATAATATAAAGGTGTAAATAAAAACAAAAAGGAGCAAACGAATGATCGAGTTAGAGAAGTTAGCGAATATGGTGGATCACACGTTGTTAAAGGCTGATGCGACTAAGGAGGGCTTCGAGCAACTTTGTAAAGAAGCAGATGAATACGGATTCAAAATGGTCGCGATTAACTCTTATCCAGTAGCGATGTGTCGGGAGTTTTTGAAGGATAGTAAGGTTCATGTAGGAGCGGCGATTGGCTTTCCATTAGGACAAACAACGATTGAAACAAAGGTTTTTGAAGTACAGGATGCAATCAAAAATGGGGCAGATGAGATTGATTATGTAATCAATATCGGCAAATTGAAGGACGGTGACAGTGAGTATATTCGCCAAGAAATGAAAGCAATTGTGAATGCTTCACGTGAAGGAGGAATTCTCAGCAAAGTCATTTTAGAAAATTGCTATTTGACAGATGCGGAAAAAGTAACGGTTTGTGAAATTGCTAAGGAAGTGAAGCCAGATTTTGTTAAGACGTCAACGGGTTTTGGTACGGGCGGCGCTACCGTAGAAGATGTTGCATTAATGAAAAAGGTTGTCGGTGATGAAGTAAAAGTGAAAGCTGCTGGAGGCATTCGGGATTTGGAAACGGCTTTGAAGATGGTTGAAGCAGGTGCGGAACGCTTGGGAACAAGTTCAGGAATTAAGATCATAGAAGAATACAAAAAAACTAAAAACAGAGGAGTAGAGAAATGACCGAAATCCGCGATGTATTGAAAACAGCTTTTATTAACTTTGATTTGTCAGCGACAGAGAAAAAAGCGGCGATCAGTGAATTAGCGGGCACCTTTGTAGCAGAAGGTGTTGTTACAAATGATAGCGTTTACTTAGAGGCCGTAATGAAGCGCGAAGCAGAGAGTACAACTGGGATCGGCTTTGGTGTTGCTATTCCACATGGGAAAAGCTCAGCCGTTACTGAACCTTCATTGGCCTTTGGTCGCAGTCAAGCTGGGATTCAATACGATTCAATGGATGGCCAACCGGTTCATCTGATGTTTTTAATTGCTGTACCAGAAACCTCAAATGATGAGCATTTAAGAATTCTTAGTAAGCTTTCCCGAAAACTGATGCATGAGGATGTCCGTCAAAAATTGATGATCGTAGGCAACGTAGAAGAAATCTATCAGATTTTTGAATAGGAAAGGGTGGAAAAAATGAAAATTGTTGGAATCACATCGTGTTCGACGGGAATTGCACATACCTACATGGCGGCGGAAAGCTTAGAGATTGCAGCGAAGAAACGTGATATTGAAATCAAAGTAGAAACCCAAGGATCAATCGGTGCGGAGAATGTGTTGACTGAGCAAGAAATTGCTGACGCAGATGCGGTTATTATTGCTGCTAGTACCTCAGTGAATAAGGATCGCTTTAATGGCAAACGGTTGTTGGAAGTGGATGTGACAGAAGCCATCGATCATCCGGATGATTTGTTTGATCGGGTTCCGAATGCGGCAATCTACACTACTTCTGGTGAGGTCAAAACGGAGGCAAAAGCAGAAAAAAGTGGGATCTATAGCCATTTGATGACTGGTGTGTCCTATATGATTCCATTTGTTGTTGCAGGCGGGATCTGTATCGCATTAGCTTTTGCCTTTGGCGGGATCAACGCCAAAGGAGATCTGGCTGCAGCAATCAATGAACTAGGCGGTATCGCTATGGGCTTAATGTGGCCGATCTTAGGGGGCTATGTTGCCTTTTCTATCGCGGATCGACCAGGGTTGGTTCCTGGGATGGTTGCTGGGATGATCGCTTCGAATATGAATGCGGGTTTTCTAGGGGCATTGTTAGGCGGCTTCTTGGCTGGATATACGGTGCAACTATTGAAGAAAGTGTTGAAATTGCCACCAGCCTTTTCTGGACTATTACCAGTTCTGATTCTTCCAGTGATTTCCGTATTATTTGTTGGACTTATTATGAAATTTGTCGTAGGGATTCCAATTACTGCATTGAATGAAGGAATTACCAATTGGCTAAACAGCTTGTCAGGAATGAATTCGGTGTTATTGGGTCTACTGCTTGGAGGCATGATGGCAATCGATTTGGCGGGTCCAATCGGAAAGGCTGCGTACTTCTTTGGAGTGGCATCATTAACCAATCTGGCAGTCGGAGAAACAAGTACAGTCATGGCAGCCGTCATGATTTCTGGAATGGTACCACCGTTAGCGATGGCTCTTTCATCAACTGTTTTAGGAAAAGGTTTATATAGTAAGGAAGAACGTGAAGCTGGAAAATCTGCTTGGGTCTTAGGCTTATCCTTCATCTCTGAGGGGGCGATTCCATTCGCTGCGGCAGATCCGATTCGGGTATTAGCTTCAGTAACTGTCGGCTCAGCAATCACAGGAGCTTTATCGATGATTTTCAACTGCGGGATCGCGGTTCCTCATGGCGGATTTTTCGTCTTCCTGATTCCAGGAGCAGTCGAGAATGTCTTGCTATATGTTTTAGCACTAGCGATTGGAACTGCTGTCAGCGGATTTTTAGTCACAGCAGTAAAAGTAATGGCGCAGAAAAAACAAGCGGCTAAGGAGTAATGATTGGCATGTCAGAATTGATTAAGGTTTGTTTGATAGGTACAGGCAGAGCAGGAATGATTCATGGAAAAAATTTTGCTCGTAGAATCGAGAATGCAAAATTGATCGCTTTATGTGACCCATCTGAAGAAAGTTTAGCAGCAGCGCAAAAGGAAGTAGATTATCCTTATATTTACAAAGATTATCGTGAAGTGATGGCTAATCCTGAGATTGACGCCGTTGTGATCGTGACGCCGACAGTCTATCATAAGGAAATCGCACTAGCTGCTGCTGCCGCCAAAAAGCACATTTTTTGTGAAAAGCCAATGGCGATGGATGAGGCTGAATGTCTAGAAATGATCCAAGCAGCAGCAGAAAATCAGGTTAAATTGCAGATTGGCTTCATGCGCCGCTTTGACGCGAGTTTTAAGGAAGCGAAAAAGGTCGTGGATTCTGGTGCGATTGGTGAGGTTGTCTTGGTAAAATCACTGACCCATGGCCCTAGTGAACCTAAACCATGGATGTTTGATATTCATAAAAGCAATGGACCAATCGGTGAGGTCAACAGTCATGATCTAGATACTCTACGCTGGTTAACAGGTAGCGAAGTAAAAAGTATTTATGCCAATGGCGGAAATTATCGTTCGCCGGAGGTGCGAGCTGAGTATCCGGATTACTATGATACCGTAGCCATGAATTTAAAATTTGCGGATGGCAAGCTGGGACTGATCGATGGTGCACAATATGTCCAATATGGCTATGACGCGCGGACGGAGATTCTTGGGACTAAAGGCAGCATTTTAGTTGGTGATCAAGGAAAGTACAATATCGTGGTGGCAACGAGTGATCATCAGTTGACCCGATCAACGATGCACAGCTGGATGTATCTTTTTAGAGAAGCATATGTAGCTGAGGATCAGGCTTTTATAGATTGTATTTTGAAAGATACAGAGCCTCAGTGTACGGGAAAAGACGGCTTAATGTCGGTTCGCTTAGTCAATGCAGGCTTGACTTCGTTGCTGGAAAATAGAATTGTTGAGGTGGAAGCATAAATGAAAGCAATCCAATTATTAGGAAAAGAACAGATTCAATTAAATGAGTTACCTAAACCGGAGATCTCGGAAAAAGAAGTTCTAATAAAGGTCAAAGCCGCGTCTATCTGCGGGACGGACGTGCGAATGTATAAAAACGGCTACCCGACTGCAAGTGAAGAGACCCCGTTAACACTAGGACACGAGATTTCAGGTGATATTGTAGAAGTAGGAGCAGCAGTTGATTTTTATCAAGTCGGCATGCGAGTAGCGATTGCTCCCAATATGGGCTGCGGTATCTGTGATCAATGCGTTAGCGGCAATACGCATTTATGTGCGAACTATGAAGCGTTCGGCATCAATCTACCTGGCGGCTTCGCTGAATATTTGGTCATTCCAGAAAAAGCGGTGCGCCAAGGAAATATCTCACTGATTCCAGATGAACTGTCTTATGAAGAAGCAGCCTTGATCGAACCTTTCAGCTGTGTCTTCAACGGACAAGAAATTGCGGGAAACAAACCAGGAGATAATGTCTTGATTATTGGGTCAGGTCCAATCGGAATCATGCATGCGATGTTGGCTCGAGCACGTGGAGCTGGAAAAGTCATGATGAATGATTTGTCTGAAGCTCGGCTAGCTGATGCGAAAAAGATGCTTCCAGATCTAATCACACTGACTTCCGAAAATTTACAGGACAAAATTTTCGCGGAGACGAACAATCAAGGGGTTGATCTGTGTATTATCGCGGCACCCGCTCCACAGGCACAAGAGGCCAGCTTTAATTATATGGCGATAAATGGGCGTTGTCTTTTCTTCGGCGGATTACCGAAGGAAAAAGAAGAGGTGCGTTTGAATACCAACATCCTTCATTACAAACAATTACGTGTATTCGGCTGTACACGGGCAAGTCTAATGGGGTATCGAACATCGGCACAGCTAGTTGCCAGCGGTAGGATTCCATTGCAGGACTTGATCACGAAGCGTTATACGATCGATCAATTTGATGAAGCGTTAGAAAATGCCCAGCATGCAATTGGCTTAAAAAATGTGATTGTTTTCAAATAGTCATTTTAGTTTCATTGCTTCCATTTTCAGTTTCTTTTATAATGAAACAAAACGCAAAAAGGTGATAAAAAATGGACGAGCAATTGTACGCAGAAGAAAGAAAGCAATCAATCGTAAATATCGTAAATGAAAAAAATCGGATGCAGGTTGCTGAGTTAGCAGATTTATTCAACGTAACGGGTTCAACGATTCGCAACGATTTGCGAGAGCTGGAGAATGAAGGCTTAGTAACTCGAACACATGGCGGGGTAATCAAGCGTGATTTTCAACGCAGTGTTGAGATCATTCCCAAAAGCCGCGAATTCACTAATGAAAAATACCGAATCGCAGAACGAGCGGTGCGCTTGATTGAAGAAAATGATATTTTAGCGATTGATACAGGGACTTCTTGCAGAGCTTTTGCTGAAAAATTGATCAACAGTTCCTTGAAGCGTTTGACGATCTTGACCTATGATTTGGAGATTGGCTTGCTGCTAAGTGAAAAAACCAATTATCAAGTACAAGTCATTGGCGGCGCGATTCGCAATGGTTATCCATATGTATCAGGCAGCTCTGTGGCACTTGGTTTGGCTGGCTTTTCAGTCGATAAGGTCATCTTAGGGACGACCTCCTTTGATAAAAGCTATGGGTATTCGACACCAAATTACGAAACAGCAGAGATGAAAAAGAGTTTGATGAATATTGGACGGATAAAAATCGTATTGTGTGAGTCCAGCAAGATCAATCAACGCAGCTTTAAGCAGTTTGCTAAGCCTGATGAATGTGATTACTTAATTACAGATGCACAGATTACCAGTGATCAGCAGAGTGATATCAATGCGTTGAATATCAATTTATTAATGGTATAGAAGAAAGCCTGTTTACTCCCGTATCGGAAGTTAAACAGGCTTTTTACTATGCAAACAGGGAACCAATAAAATAAAGAACAGGGTAAATCACCATGATTGCAGACATTGCTTTTAAGACGATTGGAAAAGTTGTCTTTTTATCTTGCAGTGTGCGGTATTTTTTCAAGCTCTGCCAATTTTTAGGAAAAAGGAAGAGTAGAAATAGGACTGTCCAAGGTGCTAAGCCAGTGATAACCAAGATAGCCAACCAGATAAAGCTGAATACGTAGATGGTTAATAAGAGCTTCACAGCGGCTGGCTTGCCTAAATAATATACCAGCGTTTTCCGATGGTTTTCGATGTCTTCCTCCAAATCACATGTGTTGTTAGCCAATAAATTATTAAACATCATCAATACCAGCGGCAAACTGATCAAGAAAACCTTGCCAATCATCGCAAGCGTGATGACCTGCGTTTGGTAAACCGCTAAATAATAGCTCACCACAGTAATAAAGAAGCCACTTGCCGTACCAGTTAGTGCCTCAGCAATTGGCAGGCTGTTTAAAGGCCGTCGACCATAGGAATAAAACAACCCAATATAGAAACCAATCACACCTAAAACTCCAATTACCCAATTTGTTCGCCAAACTAATATTAATCCTAATATGAAAGAAATAATCAGATTAAATAGATAAAAGTTTCGCACAAAAAGCAGATCCAAATGATCTCGTCCAATAATATTGGTGTGCTGCTTATAGTTTTCATCGGACGCATTGCGATAATCCATGTAGTGATTAAAAACATTGACGGTGATATGAAACATGACGATGATCAAAATAAATAAAAAGAATTCAGGATTCAGTGAGCTGTTAAGCTGAAATTTCGCAATCGCGTAGCCGAGTAAAATAATAAAAAGATTTAATGGAGCAGTATAAATTTCCGACAGCTCCCAAAATTGCTTAAAGGTCAGTTGTTTCAAAATGATTCTCCTTTTTTAATGTATTAGTCAAAAATCAGTTTTCGATCAAGTAGAAGATAAAAACTAGATCAACCATTTTCAAAAATAGCGAGCTTTGAGAATTTTGTCCAATAGTTTGTTTAAGCCAAGGGAAAGGTTTTCAATAGAAGTCGTTGTTTTTTTCATTAATGTTCGTGTTTTAATCTATTTATATATTATTGTTTACTTATTATCTGCTTTATTATATGATTATCCTCGTTGTTTGGAAAAACAAGCTATTATTTTACGAACATTTTTAGAATATAGGAGGAGTATCATGAAAGGAAAATTAAATTCCTATTTTGAACTTGAAAAATTGAACACCACAGTAAAAAGAGAAATTTTGGCGGGTTTTACCACCTTTATTTCGATGGCATATATTCTCTTTGTTAACCCAAGCGTATTGGGCGCGTCAGGAATGGACGAAGGCGCAGTCTTTACTGCTACAGCCTTGGCAAGTGCATTAGGGTGTATCCTGATGGGCGTCTTAGCTCGTTATCCGATCGCAACGGCTCCCGCGTTAGGGATCAACGCTTTCTTCGCTTATTCTGTCTGCATTGGAATGGGGATTCGCTGGGAAACAGCGTTAGCTGGCGTTTTCGTGGCATCCTTGATTTTTATCTTAATCACTATTTTTAAATTACGGGAAATGATCATTGATGCGATTCCAGCAGACTTGAAATATGCGATTTCTGGTGGGATTGGTTTATTCATCGCCTTTTTAGGATTGAGCGAAGGCGGCATCATCGTGGCGAATAAGTCCACCTTGGTTGGGCTAGGCTCAATGAGTGTCGGCACCACTTGGTTAACGATCTTTGGTTTGATCGTGACTGCAATTCTTATGGTACGTCGCGTGCCGGGAGGAATCTTTATCGGTATGGTGGCAACAACATTATTAGGATTAGTCACAGGATTGATTCAAGCACCAACACAGATTATTTCGGCAGCACCTAGTTTGAAGCCAACCTTCCTAGTTGCTTTAAAGCATGTAAAAGATATCAACACGCTTCAGCTTTGGGTGGTTGTATTGACCTTCTTATTAGTAACCTTCTTTGATACGGCCGGCACCTTAGTTGGGTTAGCTAATCAGGCGGGCTTTATGAAGGACAATAAAATGCCGCGAGTCGGCAAGGCCTTGGCATCAGATTCTACGGCGATGTTAGCTGGATCACTGCTAGGAACCTCACCAGTAGGAGCTTATGTAGAATCCTCAGCAGGGATTGCAGTTGGCGGGCGTTCTGGATTAACCGCGATTACAACAGGGGCTTTCTTTATCTTTGGCTTGTTTTTCTCACCACTGCTGTCAGTTGTGACCTCACAGGTTACCGCACCAGCGTTAATTATTGTAGGAGTATTAATGGCTCAATCGTTACGTGAAATTAAATGGGATCAATTAGAGATCGCGATTCCCTCATTTTTGATTCTGATTGGGATGCCGCTGACCTATAGTATTTCTGACGGAATTGCCTTAGGCTTCATTTTTTATCCAATCACGATGATTGCCGCGAAACGTGGGAAAGAAGTTTCTCCGATCATGTATGGACTATTTTTTGTCTTTATCGGCTTCATGTGGATACTAAATGTAAAATAAAATTTAACTGAGTTGTCATTTTTATTTCTATTTCTCCATAAAGTGGAAATTTTATTTTTAATCATATTGTCTTGTTAAAGGACTTAAACGCTATTTTTTTAAGAGTATTAGTCTTACTTTAAGTAATATTGGATATTAAATAGGTAGCGATAGCGTTCTTTTGGTTATGACTTTCATCATTAAAACGGTCAGCATATATTTTTATTATTTACAAATTAAAAATTGACCTAAAATTAACAGTATAATATAATCTATCTATATAAATGTTTTTCTATTTTAAGGCATTAAATGATATTTCGGGTTAATTTTCGGATTTTATTAAGGTATGCCTTCAGTGATGCTGGATAGGGCTATTAATATGGAAAAGGTGTTCGCTTGGAAAGAGCAATTTTAAAGGAGATGAAGGTATGCAATTATTACTTCTAACAAAGGTTCCGCTATATGAGGAAAACTTTGAGCGACAATTGAAACAGTTAGGCAATGAGGTATATTGTTCCAGCAATATGTTAACAATGTTAAAAAGAAATTCGTTTGACAAAGCTTTTCTTACTCAATTTGAGGGAATCATTTTTAGCGAGACCATCTATGATATAGAGGCTTATGAGGTAATCAAGCAACTGCCGCAGGCAAACATCAAGCTTTTTCGTCGAGCAGCAGATAGTAATTTTGACAAAGAAGGCTCTTCTCCTTTTGATGCGTGGATTCCAATGAATTCTGATTTGGAACGCGTGCGGGAAATTTTATTGCTTGCTGAATTATCAAGCTTGGCAAGTAAAGATGCCGCACATGTCCAGCAAGTGTCAGTCAAACAAAAATTGTCTGACCTAAATTTGAAGTTGAAACAAAAAGAGATTGTCTACTATTTAATTCAGGCGGGAGACCGAACCGTCCCTCGTGAAGAAATCAGTCGACAAATTTGGGAGAAAGATCCAACGAAGTCTGTTTTAGCAAGTCTTTCGAAGGTTGTTTCAAAGGTTAATGAGAAAATAGGAAATGAGTTTGGCGAGGAAGCGATTCAAACTGTTTGGGGCCAAGGATATCGTCTGAACAAAAAGTTTTTTGATTATTTGGAAGATGATTTTGTGCAAGAGCCAACAACGATCGTTCGCTAAATTGGTCTCTGTAAATAAGTATTAGCTTTTTTCCTAACAATCAATACGTTTTTTGTAGTTATTTATCAAATAAGAATGAAAGTGCTTTTCGTTTCGAATGTGTGAAACGGAAAGGCACTTTTTTTATTTATGTGTATTCGTAAGTGTTATGCAGCGCATTGCCAATAGTGCTTTATATTAATACATTGAAAAATCGTCAAAATATTATAAAAAATTCAGACAGAATAAAGGAGAATGACTTTTTTAGAATTTACTTATAATGAAAAAAAGGAAATCCTAACTGATGAACCAATCAAAGAATCATTACTATTAAGGAATCAGTGGATCAAAGAGTATGTAAATGCCATGATTAAGGGCTTTTTTCTTTAGCGAATCATGATTATTTATTTCTTATATTAGAATAGGTTTCCCAGTTTAGAATCGATGTAAGATGATTAGGAAGTGTATTATTGGGTAAAATAACTAAAAAAGGATCAAGCTGCTCAAAGGGTTAATTGATAAATATTTATATTTAATGAATAAAAATTTGTTTATGTTATATTTTTAAATTGAGGGGGATTATTATTTTTTTCAAGAAATATATGAAAAATCAATCGACTAACCCTATCCCTCGGAATAGAAAATTTAGTTTTTGATTTGTCATAAATACAAATGTAGTTAGAACATCATAGGAATTAACGGGAGCATTATTTTAAAGGAATGATTATCATGTAGCTATTTATATTGGTTTTCCAGAAATTATTATGATGAATTTGAAATATTTTTTCTAAATGTGTAATTGGTTAAAAATTTCGATGAGCAAAAATGATTTTAAAAAAAAGGTTTCACAAAAAGTTAATATACTGTTGATTTATTATAAAAAATATTTTATAATTTTTTAAAAATAGATGTATAATAAAACATAAAAATTATTTATTTAAAATAAAAATAATTATTATACTTTTTGAATTAGAATTACCTTGAAGACTTTTACAAGTTATATAACTAAGAGGATTGCTGATGGCTTTTTGCAGATATGTTCGAGTTTTCGTAATGTTAGCAAATTCAAAATGATAACAATTAAGTGGCCAAACTACATTCGAGAGTAAATATAGGATATATCTGTTTATTTCTATATGAAGGTATCAGATGGAGAATAAGGAGAGATTTTAGGAGAAATAGCGCAAAAATCAATAGTTAGTAAATAGAAGATAAGCTTCTGATGGTTTTGTTACGAGAGAAGGTTCACTCAGAAAAAGCAAGACGGTTTTACATAATAAGTCAAAAAACATACATATAGAAGCAGCTATCTTTTGATCTTAATCACAAAGAAGAGAGATGAGACCAGCATGGGAAATTTTGATGTTTTTAGTGTAACTGATAATAGCAAAGAACAATTGTTGGATAGGGTTGACGATTTGGAGAGACAGAACAAGGAAATCCTGGAGCAAATCGAAAAACTGGAAGGGATACGCGGTGCACTGGAGGAAAAAGTTTCAGCATACCGCTGTCGACTGAAAGAAGTGACAAAGAAGCTAGAGGATCATCCTATCTTTTTATCTAGAGATATCGTTGTCTATCATAATAAGGACAATCTAGAAAGGCGTCGCTTTGTCCTTCAAAGAAAATCAAAGCGTCAGCAGGCAAGCGCATGTGGTGATTCTTCTAGAAAAACGATGGAGATCAATGATTTACAGGAGAAATATGAACGTCTTTTAGAACAATATATGTTTGAGTGTGATCGGAATGAACAATTGTTTGATTATCTGTTTCATCAGGAAAACGATGCTACTTTGGAATTATTTGTTAAAGCGGATGCTGCAGACACATTGTTAGCTGCTGCGACAACCAGTCGTAAGATTATTCAACAGGCAGAGGAACAGGCAAAATATATTGAGTCGAGTCTAATGGAACGTTTGAATAGTGTATTGAAGCAAAAGAACAATATACCGCAAGAGATTATTGATGATGTAAAAGAGAGTCTTCGTTGTTTAGAAAACTAAATGAACTTTCGACAGTGGAGTTAACGGGTGTAAAAGTGGAAATGAGTAAAGATGGGAGTGTAGGACGATGAAAAAAGTAATTATTCTTACTAGAAATATTATCATCGAGCAAGAGTTTCAAAATGAACTGCAACGATTAGACTATGAAGTTTTTGTCTTAAAAGAATTTTTTGATGTGGATAAACCTAATTATTTTGAAGATATTTTATCACTATTTGATATTGTCATCTTTAGTGAAACATTGACAAATCAGGAATTTAATGAAATATTGCCCATTGTTTTGGAAAAGGATTTGCATTATTTACGGCGTACGGATGAACCCGTACCTAATATTGATGAAAGCCATTGTTTATCGATTGATTGTACGCTAACGGAACTAAGAGAATTCTTGCTGTTAAGCGATAAGCGTGGAGGGCATCAAGAGTCGATTTCTAAAGGACTCGTCAGACAATCTGAAATGAAGAAACAAGACTTAGTTCTTTTCTATAGTTCATTGAATAATATTGAAAAGAAAATTATCAGTGCACTGGCAGAGGGCAGCGGAAAGATCATTTCCAGAGATGAGCTGTGTAATAAGGTTTGGAACAACGAAGTCAGCAAATCGCGTTTGGTCCAAATGTCTACGGCAGTAGGAAATATTCGTAAGAAAATCGCTCACGCCCACATCGATAATGTTCGGATTATTACGTATTGGGGAAATGGCTATCGTCTCCATGATGTTCCGAATGGCTTGATGAATGAGCATATTAAGGAATACAGTATGTAGTTAAAAGTTAAAAGCCTCAGCTTTCTCCTATCACAGGAAGAGGGCTAGGGCTTTTTTTGTTGGAAAAAATTCCATATTTTTTTAGGTTGCTCATGATTGAATGAAAAAAATCTAGAAAAAAGTCCTCCAAAACCTATATATACTTCTCCTTGTAAGAAAAGAGGTGCCTAAAATGATTTATCAATATTCTTTGAAATATTTTTCCTGAATCATTCATTGCTAATTAATTAATGAAAAGAGAAAGAAGCGTTTCTATGAATCAGAAAAAATTATCTTTATTTGGCTTTTTTGCATTGACGGCTTCGATGGTCTTAACGGTATACGAATATCCGACCTTTGCTACTTCGAAGCTGCACCTGGTTTTCTTTTTGTTGCTAGGTGGTATTTTATGGTTTTTGCCGGTGGCGTTATGTGCAGCAGAGATGTCCACGGTGGAAGGTTGGCAAAACGGTGGGATCTTTAGTTGGGTCAGCCAAACGTTAGGTGGGCGATTTGGCTTTGCTGCGATCTTCTTTCAGTGGTTTCAAATTACTGTTGGCTTCGTGACCATGATTTATTTCATTTTAGGTGCGCTGTCCTATGTATTGAATTTTCAAGCACTGAATACAGACCCTTTATTGAAATATATCGGTTTATTAGTCATTTTCTGGGGGCTGACCTTCTCGCAATTAGGCGGCACACAACGAACGGCAAAAATTGCGAAAGCAGGATTTGTGGTCGGTATCCTTATTCCGTCCGTCATTTTATTTGGGTTGGCAGCGGCTTACTTCATTGGAGGAAATCCTATCGAAATTGCTATTAGTAAAAAAGCATTCATCCCAGATTTTTCACAGTTATCAACTTTAGTCGTTTTTGTCTCCTTCATTTTGGCTTATATGGGTGTTGAGGCATCCGCTTCCCATATCAATGAATTGGAAAATCCCAAGAGAAATTACCCGTTAGCGATGATCTTATTGGTTATCCTAGCCATTGCCTTAGATGCGATCGGCGGCTTCTCTGTAGCTGCAGTGATTCCCCAAAAAGAATTATCCTTAAGCGCTGGAGTGATCCAAACATTCCAATCATTGATTTTGCATTTTAACAGTCATTTAGGCTGGCTGGTTAAAGTCATTGCTTTGATGATCGCTTTTGGTGTGATGGGTGAAGTAAGTTCATGGGTAGTTGGTCCTTCTCGCGGGATGTTTGCGGCAGCACAGCGTGGGCTATTGCCTAACTTTTTACGTAAGACCAACACGCATGGGGTTCCTGTGCCATTAATTATGATCCAAGGCGTGATCGTCACAATCTGGGGTGCAGTATTGACCTTTGGCGGCGGTGGAAATAATTTATCCTTCCTCGTTGCGATTTCGTTAACGGTAGTGATTTACTTGGTCGGCTATCTTTTATTCTTTATCGGTTATTTTGTTTTGGTATATAAAAAGCAAGAGTTGAAACGAACCTATAACGTCCCTGGAAAAACAATTGGAAAGACAATCATTGCTGGTGTCGGACTACTATTATCAGTTTTTGCTTTGTTGATTTCCTTTGTTCCTCCAGCTTCCATTGCTAAGAATGAAGATCGAACTTACCAAGTGATTTTATTGATTAGTTTTGTGATCACGGTAGTTTTACCGTTTATTATTTATGAATTGCACGACAAGCATGGACACACAACGATCGAGGAGCCTGTTCACATGAAAGCAGGAGATGTGAATGGAGCGATCTATCCAGCAGCTCGTGGAGAACATCAAATTGTTCAAAAAGAAGAACACACATTGAAACATTAAATAAAGATATTTTTAGGAGGATTTACTCATGTTATATGGAAAAGAAAATCGTGATGAAGCAGAATATTTGGAACCAATTTTTGGTTCAGAAAGCGAACAAGTTGATCTGCCAAAATATAAATTGAATCAAGCATCAATCGAACCACGAATCGCTTATCAATTAGTTCAAGATGAAATGCTGGATGAAGGAAATGCTCGTTTAAATTTAGCCACATTTTGTCAAACCTATATGGAACCAGAAGCAGTGAAGCTAATGAGTCAAACGTTAGAAAAAAATGCGATTGATAAATCAGAATATCCTCGCACAACAGAAATCGAAAATCGCTGCGTGAATATGATCGCTGATCTTTGGAATGCCAGTGAGAACGAAAAATTTATGGGAACGTCAACCATTGGTTCTTCGGAAGCGTGTATGCTAGGTGGCATGGCAATGAAATTTGCTTGGCGTAAACGTGCGGAAAAGCTAGGATTGGATCTCAATGCGAAAAAACCGAACTTAGTTATTTCATCTGGTTACCAAGTTTGCTGGGAAAAATTCTGTGTCTATTGGGATATTGAAATGCGGGAAGTGCCATTAGACCAAGAACATATGTCGATCAATTTAAATAAGGTAATGGACTATGTTGATGAGTATACTATTGGAATTGTCGGTATCATGGGAATTACTTATACTGGGCGTTATGATGATATTAAAGGACTAAATGACTTAGTCGAAGAATACAATAAACAAACCGATTATAAGGTCTATATTCATGTGGACGCTGCTTCTGGTGGTTTTTACGCACCTTTTACTGAACCTGATTTAGTTTGGGACTTCCGATTGAAGAATGTCATCTCAATCAATTCATCTGGTCATAAGTATGGATTGGTTTACCCAGGTGTCGGCTGGGTTCTATGGCGTGATCAACAATATTTGCCAAAAGAATTAATCTTCAAAGTAAGCTATTTAGGTGGGGAGCTGCCAACGATGGCGATTAATTTTTCTCATAGTGCCGCACAATTAATTGGTCAATATTATAATTTTGTACGATACGGTTTTGATGGCTACAAGGCTATTCATGAACGTACCCATAAAGTAGCACTGTATTTAGCCAAAGCCATTGAAGAAACCGGATTGTTTGAAATCGTCAATGATGGGTCTCAACTACCAATTGTTTGCTACAAATTAAAAGAAGATCCAACACGTGAATGGACCTTGTATGATTTGGCAGACCGTCTGTTAATGAAAGGCTGGCAAGTGCCCGCTTATCCATTACCTCAAAATCTGGAAAAAGAAATCATTCAACGTCTGGTCATTCGAGCTGATTTTGGTATGAACATGGCGTGTGATTATGTTAAAGACATGCAAGAAGCAATTGACGCTTTGAATCAAGCGCATGTGGTTTATCATAAAAAAGCAGAAATCAAAACATATGGATTTACTCATTAAAAAGAAGCCTGAAGGAAAATTATTCTTTCAGGCTTCTTTCGTATGGACGAGCGAGTTGGTTGATCTCAATACAGGTTTGATCGATTGTTTTAGGTGAAACAGGAAAAATTAATGTATTCTCACTGCCTAAGTCCGCCTGGTAAAGTGCGGTGTCACAAACGATGACTCGTCTTGAGCAAAAGAAAGTATCGTCCACTACTTCATTCAAGGTATTATAGATCATCGTGCTAATAAGAAAATGATCATCCAGCAAGGCTTCCAGCTGTTTACGATAATATAAAAAATTGAAATCAGAAGAAGCGACGATATACAATTCGATTTTTTCATCAAAGGTGTTTCTGCGCAGCAGATCGAGGGTTAACGTCATTTTGCGAATGAGATTGTCGTTCCAATGAATAGTTGTTTGGCAAGCAGCAGACCATGTTTCTAAGATTTTTTGCACCTTTTGGTAAATAACCAGCTGTTCTTTATCTAACAGATAAATCAGATCCGGCTGGAAAAGCTGCATGTCTCCCCAGGTAGAACGAATAAAAGGGAGAAAGGCCTTTTTCAAAAGTAATTCATTGTCAGGTGAGATCGTTAGAGAGGAACGTAGTTCTTGCAGCAGATTTTCGATTTCAGGATAGCGCTTAATATGATTTTGATACACCACGTCAAAATCTTTTTGCAGCAATTCCAAATTGTTGCAAAGATAATTTCTTGCATTGAAAAGTGAATAAATAAAAAATAGTTCCTCTTCATTAGCGCAAATTGTTGATTTTAAGGTTTTCAAGCCTTCACGTAATAATCCAAATAAAGGTGTTTGCTGTGCGCAGATTTTGTCTTCATCTGAAAAAGTAATGGTCGCTTGTCGGGCACGGTGATTGCTGAGCTGAATGCCTAAAATGATGATTTCTCGCTCGCTTTCCGGGTAATCACGTGCGAAAAAGTGTTCCTCGACATAATCAATCAATTCTTCAGCAGCTGAAGCAATCATCTTATTGAATGGGATGGCGGAGCGTTCACCAGTGTATCTTGCGATAGCCAAAAGCAAGTAGCGTAGATCTTTTTCAGGCAGTTTCAGCTGCTGCTTTGAACACGAATAGCCAAGCTCATCAGCAAAATCAAAAATATCTGCTCGAAGCTGATAAATTTTACTAGTCGATAGAAATTCTTTTTCCGCGATCTCAGACCAGTGGGTGTTTCCAATCAAAAAGTCGTTTAGAACACGCAAAAAATCGGAGCGTCGGTAAATCCGTTGCGTTAATTCTAATAATGAATAAGCGGGATCAAAAAATAGTTTGCAGGTATTTCTGGTCCGCTCAAATGAAATAATCTCCTGTGTGAAAGATTCTTTTAGAGCCTCGAGATCGTTAGTAATCGTAGGTGTACAGACGTTTAAACATTCGGCCATTGCTTGTAAAGTGATTTCTTTCTTTTGGTACAGCTGTTGGCAGAGATAAACCTGACGAAAAATATTTTTTTCAATATACCTTTCTAGCATAAAGTACCTCCTTAGTAACGACACACATATGTTTGATATTGTATACCAATTTCGTTGCTTTGAATATTTCTAGGCTAGAGAACTCGTCATTTTTTTAGACTGAAAAATAAAATAATGAAGACGGACGCCTAAAAGGGATCACAATGCTGATTTTAAAATAAATTTAAGTATTTTTATTTAAGAATAATTTTAGTTATTAAAAAACTTTAGAATAGAGCTGAACTTAGTAACTGACGGGTTAATTAAACTATTGGATAACAGTGAAAACCTTTTTTTAGTGAATTAGAATGAACTGCTAGAATAATGAGACAAAATTTTTTTGAAAGAAATTTTTGTCGATTATGAGAGTTTGAGGGGAGAAATATTTCACAAGCCCGTCTGTATTAGTTCTCTGTTTTTCAGTCAACAAATGGTTGTAAATTGTATATTACTGAGCAAATTCTCGTATCAAGTAGAAACTGTCATTATCAATTACATCATCTGTTATAGTGAAAAGTGTAACAGGTCATGGTATTTGATAAGATAATTATCATTATTTTAAAAGGTTTTGTAGAGATAAGAAGTCAAAAAAGCCCTTTCTTAAAACTGATTCCTTTGTTATAATTATTTTAAATTAATTTGAAACTATTTAACAAGGGAGTGCTATTATGGAAACTACAACAATCAAAAAAACTGTAGAACAAACAGAAAATCCTTGGGAAGGGTTTAACGAGGGCCGCTGGCAGCATGAGGTCAATACGCTAGACTTTATTAAACGAAATTACACAGAGTACAAAGGTGATGACAGCTTTTTAGAAGGCGCAGCTCCGAGTACCGAAAAATTATGGGACAAATTACAAGAGCTTTTTGAAGTTCAGCACAAACAAAACGGCGTTTATGATATGGACAACGACGTGCCTGCGACCATCACTTCCCATGAGCCTGGTTATTTGATCAAGGAAGAAGAAAAGATTGTTGGTTTACAAACCGATGTACCGTTGAAGCAAGCATTTATGCCATTTGGCGGAATCAACATGGCCAACAAAGCCTTAGAATCAAACGGCTATGAAGTAGACGATGAAATGTCTTTCATCTTCAACAAATGGCGCAAGACACACAACCAAGGTGTTTTCGATGCTTATACAGATGAAATGCGCTTAGCTCGCAAAAATAAAATCATCACAGGTCTTCCAGATGCTTATGGTCGTGGCCGTATTATCGGTGACTACCGTCGTGTCGCATTATATGGGATTGATTTCTTGATGAAAGAAAAGAAAAAAGACTGGAAAAACGTCGGCAGTAAAGTAATGACCAATGACGTGATCCAATTACGTGAAGAAGTTTCTGAACAATTCCGCGCATTAGCTGATATGAAGGAAATGGCTGCAAGCTATGGCTATGATATTTCTAAGCCTGCTAAGAATGCTCAAGAAGCAATCCAATGGTTATACTTCGGCTACCTTGCAGCAATCAAATCACAAAATGGTGCCGCAATGTCAATCGGTCGTATTTCAGCGTTCTTAGATATCTATATCCAACGTGATTTAGATCGCGGCTTGATCACTGAATTTGAAGCGCAAGAAATGATCGATCATTTGATTATGAAATTACGTATGGTGAAATTTGCTCGGACGCCTGAGTACAACCAATTATTCTCTGGCTACCCAATCTGGGCGACATTGTCATTAGCAGGGATGAACATGGACGGTTCTTCATTAGTAACGAAAAATGATTTCCGTATCCTTCATACCTTAACAAATATGGGACCTTCACCAGAACCAAACTTGACAGTATTGTACTCATCGCATTTACCAGAAGGCTTCCGTACTTATGCAGCAAAAGTAGCGAAAGAAAGCTCTTCGATCCAATTGGAAAATGACGATCTATTACGTCAATACTGGGGATCTGACGATGCAGCGATCGCTTGCTGTGTATCTGCGACAGTTATCGGAAAAGACATGCAATTCTTCGGCGCTCGTGCCAACTTGGCTAAAGCAGTGCTTTATGCAATCAACGGCGGCGTTGATGAAATGACGAAGATGCAGGTTGGTCCGCGTTTCCGTCCATTAGAAGGTGACAGCATTGATTTTGATCAATTCATGGAAAGCTACAAAGATGTTTTGGATTGGTTAGCAGAATTATATGTGAATACTTTAAATGTGATTCATTACATGCATGATAAATATGCCTATGAAGCACCACAATTAGCGTTGATGGATACAGATTTGAAACGTACGTTTGCGACCGGTATTGCAGGCATTTCTCACGCAACGGATTCATTGATGGCGATCAAACACGGAAACGTAAAAGTGATCCGTGATGAGGATGGCTTGGCAATTGACTATATTCCGCAAAACGAATTCCCAACATACGGAAATGATAACGACGAAGCAGACGAAATGGCGAACTGGATTCTTGAATACTTCATGACGCAAATCAAACGTCAGCACACGTATCGTGATTCAACACCAACCTTGTCATTGTTGACGATTACTTCAAACGTCGTTTATGGTAAAAATACTGGGAATACACCAGATGGACGTCGTGCAGGTAAACCATTGGCACCAGGAGCAAACCCAAGCTATCAAGATGGTAAGTTCTTAGGTGAGAAAAACGGTCTGTTGGCTTCATTGAACTCAACTGCGAAATTGAACTACTCTTGTGCGCAAGACGGTATTTCAGATACACAAACCATCAATCCAGGCGCATTAGGCCGGACAGATGACGAAGCAATGCAGATAGACAATCTACGTCAAGTATTAGATGGCTACTTCGATAAGGGAGGCTACCACTTGAACGTGAATGTCTTTGGTCGTGAATTGCTAGAGGAAATGGACAAAGATATTGATAATCCTAAATATGCGAACTTTACGATTCGTGTATCTGGTTATGCCGTGAAATTCCGTGACTTAACACCAGAACAACGTCGCGACGTAATCTCACGTACAGACCACACAAAAATGTAAAAATAAAATATTTTTTAGCAAAATAGAATTTTTGAAAGGTTCTGAGGCTCATTATGCAGCCTCAGAACCTCTTTTTTACCAAAAATGTTAAAAATTATTAATAATTGTGATTTTTAAATAAAATATTAGTTGATTGTTCTATACTATTGATAATTATTAAGCAAGTGGGTGATAGTGATTGAAGGAGTATGAAAGTCAATGGGTGGTGCGAATTGTTGGTATCGTTGCGGGGGCAATGGTCTTTTTTCTGCTTATTTATGCTTACTTTGGTTCACATTTTTATTTTGGGTCGGTCGTGGCGAATGTACCTGTGGGCGGGTTGTCCGTTCAGGCGGCTGAAGAAAAAATTCAGCAAGAAACAAAGCAGGTGGAAATTAAGCTGAAGGGGGAGTATCAAACAATCAAACTTCAAGTCGCTTCGCCGTATAAGATTCAAAAGGATTATTTGAAGAAGAATATTCGCCGAGGAGAATTCAGTCTGCCCATAAAAAAAGGCGCAAAAGATCGATTAGCTGAGGCAATTAACCGCGCCTCCTTTCTCGGGGGAAAAGAAGCGCAAAATGCCAAAATCATTTATACCAATCAAAAATTCGAGATCAAGTCAGAAAAAAGCGGCACAGTGGTAGATTCTACGCGACTGCGCAAGGAACTCTGTGAAGCCTTTGAAGACGGAACACTACAAACAGAATATGAGTTAGCCAATTATTATCGAGAACCTGAGATTACAACGCAGGAGTTGAATCGGCAAAAAATCACCCAGAATTTGGAAATGGTCAGGAAGCGTAAGATAAAACTAAAGCTGAACAAACAAACCATTCCCCTGACTGAACAGCTGTTGGCCGCTTCAGTAGATGATCAGGGAAATTTTGACCAAGAGCTGATAACAGCGTGGGTAGCAGATTTGGAACGGGAATATTCAACGATTTACCAATCGGTGGATTTTACAAATGTCCACGAGCAACATCTGCGTTTTAAAAATGTGGGGAATTACGGCTGGTTTATTGATATTAAACAATCGGCGAAGAGAATCGCTGAAAAACTAAAGGAACCCGATACTAAAGTTATTCAACTGGTACTCAAGGGCGATACAAAAAAACAACCCCTACATGTTACAAAAAACTACATAGAAGTTGATTTAGATAATCAAAAAATGTACTGCTTTGACAATGGCAAGCTAGTAGTCGAAACGGATGTGATTACAGGCCGCTACAATAAAGGAACGGCAACTGTTCCCGGTTTTCATACGGTGATGGACAAACGGCGAAACGTTGATTTGAGCGGTGTCTTAACAAATGGGGATGGCACCTATAATGTGCCTGTTGATTATTGGATGCCGTTACTAAGCTATGGTCAGACGATTACTGAGATAGGTCTTCATGATACAGATCATAAGCTGCAGTATTTCGGTCAGCCCGGCGCCTTTAAAACGGATTTGGGAAGCTATGGGTGTGTCAATACACCGAAATCTGAAGTGGCGAAAATTTATGAGTATAGTTACATCGGAATGCCTGTTTTTATTTATGGCCATGCTTATGATGACGCGCCAGGTGAATGGGACAAACCAGTAGAGTATGGAACAGAAATCTAAAACAGAGGTTGTACCAGAAGTTATTTGTGGAACACCGTTTATTCAGAAACAGGAGCCATGACAAATCTTTGGTCACGGCTCCTGTTTTTTGTTTTTTGCAAGTTGTAAAAATGATTTCCTGCAAATAAAGCAGTTCAAGCTTTAAAAGATAATATTGTCCTTGATCAGCTCGATATTTTTGATAAATATTTTATGGTCATGCATTTTGATCGCACCACAGGTTTTTAGTTGATGCATGATCCGGCTGACGCTGCTGGCAGCATTGATACCGCAAAAATGGGCAATTTCTTCGTTGGTCACTACGAAGTCGATCAAGACCCCATCTTGGTATTCTATGCCAAATTTGTCGTAAAGGTCATAGATTTGGCTGCATACAGCCCCAAATTTGCCATTCATTAACATTTGCTGAGTTCTCTTCATGGATTTCATCAGCCGTTCTCGGTAATAGTTTTTGACATAGATTTGGAGTTCACGATTTTGATTGATATCTTTCCAAAATTCAACGCGGTCAATCTGGTAGAGTTCGGCCTTTTCGGATTCTATCCGAATATTGAAGGGAGCGTCGATGAATTGAGAGTACTCGTCCTTTAACAATGACACTACTTCGAGTTCATTGATGTATTCCAAATTGAATTCGCGACCATCTCTGGAAACGACACTCGTCTTGATGACGCCGCTTTTCAAAATGTACACATGATGGTCCTGAATTCCTTCATAGAGCAGATACTTTTTGTATTCTTTACTAACGATCGGGAATTTTTTTTGTTCTAAGTAGTTTGTTAAAGCTGTATTATCCAATTTTACTTTATTCCTTCCATGAATTGTTGAAATTTTCATTGACATTTTATCACAAGTAGACGTTTTGTTTGATTAAAAGGCTAGTTAAAAAAGATAGTAACAAATGTTAATGTCCTTTTTTGTTAAAAAAAATTTACGTCTTTTTTTAATATGAAAGCTGATTTCCCGCTGTTTTTTCTATCCGTATAATCAATCAAGTAAGTCGAACAACCCAAAGCGTGATCAGAAAATTTGAAAGAAAGAGAAGTGTTTATTATGAAAAAATGGACAAGCGCAATGATTGAACGATTGGAATCAGCCTATCAGGTACGATTTGAAAAAGAGGCGGTACTGGTCTTTTTAAATGATGCGTATCAAAATGCGTTGATGTTGAGGAGAGATTATTCGTTTGAAAATGACGAAAGTCTGGCCGCCTTTTTATCAGCTTTTGACTATACGCGGGATTTATTTATTAGTCAGGCGGTGGATCGTTATCCATCAAATTACAATAAGGTTGCAGAAAAAATCTCAACCTTAAAGAAGTTAAATGAGCGTATCGCATATTAATGAGAGTAGGTAATGAAAATTAAGGAAGAAAAGTTATTCAATAAAGGATTTATCACCATCACGATTATCAATTTTGTGGTCTTTTTAGTCTATTACTGTTTTGTTGTGATAACAGCAAAATATGCAACACAAAGCTTAGGGTCAACCACCGCTCAAGCGGGCTTCGCTGTCGGTATTTATATTATCGGTACACTACTGGCACGGTTGTACATTGGCAAGAAATTGGAATTATTCGGGCGACGAGCGGTTTTACGCTATGGGGCTCTGTTTTATTTAATCACGACTGCTGCATATTTGATCAGCACCAATATTTTTATTTTAGATGGCGTACGGTTTTTAAATGGCTTTGGTTACGGCGCGGTTTCTACTGCGGCTAATGCGATCGTTACTGCTTATATTCCAGAGGCTAAATATGGGGAAGGAATCAACTATTATGGATTGAGTACCAGCTTAGCAGCAGCGATCGGACCATTTATCGGGTTACTGCTGCTACCGATGGTTGGTTTTAAAGCGATCATCCTTCTTGCGGTGATTCTCGCCTTTGTTACGATGCTGGCCTGCTTCAAATTTGAAGTAAGTAATATCGAATTATCAGAGGAGCATCGTGCTCGAATCAACACCTTTAGCTTAGAAAGTTTTGTTGAACTGAAGGTTTTATTTATTGCGGGAATCGCCTTTTTGATTGGGATCGCCTATTCCAGTGTCCTAGGCTTTTTGTCTATTTATGCCGATCAATTGCACTTAGTTACGGCAGGCGCCTTTTTCTTTGTGGTTTATGCCTTGGTGGTTACTCTCACAAGACCGATGTCTGGAAAAATTTTTGACAAGCATGGAGAAAATTCTGTGATGTATCCAAGCTTTATTTGTTTGACGATTGGCTTGATTCTTTTAGCCTTCACAGGCAATGCTGTTGTCTTGTTAATTGCCGGAGCGTTTGTAGGTTTAGGCTACGGTACTTTTATGGCAAATGGTCAGGCGGTGACCTTGAAGCTGGTTGAAAAGGCTCGAATCGGTGTCGCATTATCGACGTACTTCATTGGTCTTGACTTAGGCTTAGGAGTAGGACCTTATTTATTAGGAGCCATTAAAGGAATCCTAGGGACTTATCAGCATATCTACATCTTCTGTGCGATCATTCCATTGGTTGTAGCGATTTTATACATGATTTTTTATCATCCAAAGAAATCTGTGGATGCGTAAGAAATAGGAACAAAAAAGGCTGTGCCAGCTTGCTTTGGCACAGTCTTTTTTGTTAAATTTTATTCAGTTTTTCATGTATGACTTCGGTTAAATCATAATTCTGGTTTAGTTTGGCATAATAATCGGCTTGCTTTAATAGTTCGATTTTATCGCTGATGTTTCCTTGAATGATCGCTTTTTCGAAAAATAGCTCTTCTAATCCAGTAGTCACGTTTACCTCTAATAAGGTTTGAATACCTTCGTCGCAAAGTGCATTAGCTTTTTTTTGGTTGCCGCGATCGGCGTAGAAGCAAGCTGCCTGGTAATAGGATGGACCTAATTTTAATTTTGTATTCATTTTTTCCTCCATTTGCTCAGCGCGTTCAAAATAGATGCGTGCGCGTTTTTTTTCTTCGTTTACTTGATAACAGGTGGCTAATCCTTTAAGTACTAGCAGTTCATACCTTTTTTCATCACGAAAAAAGGTATAGGCGCGTTGAAAGTAATGGACAGCTTTTTTTGTGTCGCGCTTGCCAAATAAATTTGCGTAAGCGCGAAAATACAATAGATGACCAACGATTCGTGCATTTTGATATGAAATTTTCTTGCCATAGGTATTCAATAAAAACAAAACACTAGAGAACTCTTGACGTAGATGCAGACAACGAACAATATCCAACAAAGAAGTTTCCGTTAAAAGAACTGTATCTGGGAAAGCATGATGGTATGGAACATCCAGTTTCATACAAAGATCGAGAATGACTTCTAAAATGCCTATGTTTTTGTCTTCGATCAACTCTAAGTCAGCCGGAGAACAAATCGTTTTGAAGTCTTCTCGCGCTATACCCGCCTTCTCGCGCTTTTGTCTGATGATATCTCCATTCACGTTCATGATTGACCTCCTACGAATAACGCTTTCATATTAATTCTAAAGCCTTTATTAGAAAACTGAAATAATAATATTCAAAAAAACCCTTTTTTTTTAATTTATTTTCCTATAAATTGAATTGAATATTTATTTTATCTTTGTTATATCAGTTATTTAGGTCGAAATATCATTTTCTTAAATAATTGAATAATTATAATAAGAGCGGCTGGAATCAGAGGGATTGAAAACAAAAGAACGCTTGCGTTTCAAGGCAAATATGATAAACTGTTAAAATACTATGAAAAGGAAGAGTGATTGTGATGAGAAAAATGAATGTTGCAATTGTCGGCGCGACTGGCGCAGTAGGAACACAAATGATTAAACTATTAGAAAATAGCACCTTGCCCATTGGCACTGTGAAATTTTTGGCTTCGAAGCGCTCCGCTGGGAAGCAACTTTCATTTAAAGGCGAAACTCAAACAATCGAGGAGCTAGTTCCAGATTCATTTGGAGGAATCGATCTGGCCTTATTTTCAGCAGGCGGAGGAATATCGGCCAAATTTGCACCAGAAGCGGTCAAACGCGGAGCGGTTGTAGTGGATAATACGAGTCATTTCCGAATGGACCCTGAAGTACCATTAGTTGTGCCTGAAGTAAATCCTGAAGCTCTTCGGGCTCATAAGGGGATTATTGCTAATCCCAATTGTTCAACGATTCAAATGATGGTGGCGTTAGAGCCGATCCGTCAGGCTTATGGGTTGAAACGAGTGCTAGTTTCAACCTATCAGGCGGTATCTGGTGCTGGAAATCAAGCAATGGAAGAGTTGAAGCAGCAAACTCGCGACTTTTTAGCTGAAAAGCCTGTAGATGAGTGGAAAGCAGATATTTTGCCTTGCGGAGGAGATAAAAAACATTACCCGCTGGCCTTTAATGCTTTGCCGCAAATCGATGTATTTACCGATGATGGATATACCAACGAAGAGTGGAAAATGATCAACGAAACGAAAAAGATCATGGAGGACGATTCGATTAAGGTTTCAGCAACCTGTGTACGCATTCCTGTTATGAGCGGACACTCTGAATCCGTTTATATTGAGACGGAGAAAACGGCGACAGTGGCTGAAATCCAAGAAGTCATTGCTAAAGCGCCGGGTGCCGTATTAGAGGATGATCCAAGTCAGCAGATCTATCCGCAGGCCTTGAATTGTGTTGGCAAAAAGGAAACGTTTGTTGGACGTATCCGCAAAGATCCAGATGAGGAAAAGGGTGTCCATCTGTGGGTAGTTTCAGATAATCTATTAAAGGGCGCGGCTTGGAATTCCTTGCAAATTGCGGAAACAATGTATGAAATGGGACTTTTAAAGTAAGTGAATAGTCAAATTCTCAGACCTGTGACGTTTGGTGTCGCAGGTTTTTTTTGACATCAAAGGAAGGATTAAATTTTACGGGTCGATTTGAAGACAGAACAGCTTAACGTGCCCTACGATGAATATCCTCACTTGCGATACCTAGAGTAGTATCACAAGTGAGGATATGTTTGGCTGAAAGTTTGTTTTTAGGTGAAGTTAATACAATCAGCGTGTTGGTAGATTTATTTAGAAAACGAAACGGCTTTTATTTATTCGCCAAACGTTCTTTTAAATTTATTTTCTCTCCTCGCTTTCGTAGATCATAAAATTCACCGATAGCTGTGAAAAATAAATCATTTGAAGAGTTAACCGCTGTTTCAACAGAATCTTGCACGACACCAATAATGAAACCAACACCAACGACTTGCATGGCAATGTCATTAGAAATTCCAAACAGGCTGCAGGCTAATGGAATTAATAATAATGAACCCCCAGCAATTCCTGAAGCGCCACAAGCAGACAATGCGGATAATACACATAAAATTAACGTTAAACTAAAAGGCACATCGATTCCTAATGTATGAACAGCCGTTAGGGTCATGATAGAGATAGTAATTGCCGCACCTCCCATGTTGATGGTTGCACCTAATGGTAAAGAAATAGAATATGATTCTTTTGTTAACCCTATGCGTTTTGCCAGCATCATATTGATTGGAATATTTGCCGCAGAACTTCGAGTGAAAAATGCTGGAATAGCACTTTCCTTTAAACAAAACCAAACGAGAGGATACGGATTTTGTCTAATTAGTACAAACGCTACTAAAGGATAAACAACTAAATCAACAATCAGCATTGTCCCTACCAGCAAGAGCAGAAGACGCCCATATTGCATTAATCCAGCAAGTCCAGTTGAAGAAACCGACTCAAAGACTAGACCGGCAATACCCAACGGTGCCATAGCGATAATTAGTTGAACGACCCCCGTAATGGCTAGAGAAAATTCATCAATAACTTCCTTAACAGAGTTTTTTCGTGTACGTAAGGCAAAACCAATTAGAGCCGACCAAAATAGAACGCCTAAATAATTTCCCTCAATCATTGCCTGCAATGGATTTTGAACAATGTTATTCAGAATAGTGGTCAATACATCGATTAACGCTTTTGGTGCTTCTTGAGAACCGGAAACTTCTTGCAAGGAAATAGTTAGCGGAAAAAGATAACTAGCTAATACTGCAATTGTTGCGGCTAATAAGGTAGTAAATAAATACAAAGAAATAATTGGCTTAATGTAGGTTTGAGTCGTTGATTGATGCTTTGATATAGAGGCCATGATTAATACAAATACTAATAATGGCGCTACCGCTTTTAAAGCCCCAACAAATAGACTCCCAAATATTGCAATGAAGCTCCATTGAGGAAGAAATATTCCTAATAAGCCTCCAAGAATAATACCTATCACAATTCGCTTGATTAACGAAAGCTGCTTGAAAAAATCTAACAAAACAAGAAACCCCTTTTCATTTTCTAATTATTTTGGCACTATATGGCAATTAAAGTTTAATTGAAATAAAGGGAACCTGCAACCGTTTCTTTAGAACCATTTTTAGCAAATAACAGGCTTGCTAGATTGGTTGGTAATTCTGAGAATTATTTGTACGGTTGAGTATCTCAAGTCATCGATTTCTTACAGTTGAACGAAGAATTGCGTGACAGTTTCATCTAATTCGTCTCTCATTCATTCAGCTTAACTCTCCCTATTTTTAGAAAAACATGTATAATAACTAATGAGTATAGGCACAGACCGTACTGATTACGGGGTCTGAGTAAGCTAATATAGATAGATAAAGAAACTAGAGAGGTGGATATTTTGAGTACAGTCAAAATAATTCCCTTCAGCGGAGTACGTGAAAATGGTAAAAACATGTACGCGGTTGAAGTGGATAATGATATTTTTGTCCTCGATTGCGGACTGAAGTATCCAGAAAATGAACTATTGGGAATCGATGTTGTGATTCCTGATTTTACCTATTTAATTGAAAACGCGGATCGCGTGGCAGGGGTCTTTTTGACTCATGGACATGCTGATGCGATCGGAGCGTTGCCTTATTTCATATCTGAAGTGGCCGTGCCGGTCTTCGGAACTGAATTAACGATTGAGCTGGCAAAACTGAATGTGAATCAAAATGAAGAAAGTAAAGGCTTCAAGGATTTTCACGTGATTGATGAGCATACCGAGATTGATTTTGGGACTGCGGTTATCAGCTTCTTCCGGACGACCCATACGATTCCTGATTCTGTCGGGATTAGCTTGAAAACAGCTGAAGGCAGTATCGTATATACTGGTGACTTCAAGTTTGACCCAACATCGATCCCAATGTATGCGACAGATTATCGTCGTTTGGCTGAAATTGGTTCGGAGGGTGTTTTGGCATTGTTGAGTTCTTCATCGAATGCAGAAAATCCAATCCAAGTGGCTTCTGAACGGGAAATCGCCAGTGAAGTCTATGACACCATCAATGAGTGGAACGGACGAATTATCGTAGCGTGTGTTGCCAGCAACCTGCAGCGGGTTCAACAAATTTTAAATGCGGCAGAAAAGGCTGGACGTAAGGTAGTCTTGACTGGACAAGATTTGGATCGCATCATCAAAACAGCGATGCGTTTGAATAAGCTTGAGGTACCAGAAGATATTTTAGTCACAATCAAAGAAATGAAGAAATATCAGCCTGAAGAGCTGATCATCTTAGAAACAGGCCGTATGGGCGAACCAATCAAGTCGTTGCAAAAAATGGCCAATCGCTCACATCGCAACTTGAAAATTGAAGACGGCGATTTAGTCTATATCACGACGACGCCAACGATCGCAATGGAAACCACGGTTGCGAAGACGGAGGATATGATCTATCGTGCCGGCGGAATCGTAAAAAGCATCTCTGAGAACTTACGGGTTTCCGGTCATGCCAATCCTCGCGATTTGCAAATGATGATGAATTTCATGTCACCGAAATATTTCATTCCGGTCCAAGGGGAGTATCGTCAATTAGCTGCTCATGCGAGCTTAGCAAATGAAATGGGCATTCCCTTCAAGGATATTTTCATTACTGGCCGCGGAGATGTTTTAGAGTATAAGAATAAGCATATGAGTGCTGCCGGCAGTGTACCAGCGGATAATATCATGATTGACGGAATCGGTGTTGGAGATATTGGCAATATCGTCCTGCGGGATCGCAAAGTTTTATCAGATGATGGAATTTTTGTAGTTGTGGTGACGATTGATCGTAAATTGAAAAAAATCGTCTCTGCTCCACAGATTACTTCACGTGGCTTTGTCTATATCAAAGCAAGTCGTGATTTGATCAAGGAAAGTGCCGAGATTACCAGCGAGATCGTTGAAAAGCATCTGCATTCCGATGATTTTGAATGGAGTAAATTAAAGCAGGATATTCGTGATCAGTTGAGTCGTCATTTGTTTGAACAAACGAAACGTCGTCCAGTGATCTTGCCGGTTATTATGGAAGCCAATCAACGACGCGGACGCCGCAAATAGTTGAAGCCGTAAACTCTCCAATCAATAAACGATTGGAGAGTTTTTTTAATACTTACTACTCTGTTTTTTTGCCAAAAAGGAGTATGATTAAGGTGTCAGTAAATGTAGAGAGGGCTGGTCATATGTTAGAAAAACCATTAAAGTGTCCAAATTGCGGCACACATTTCTTTGTTGATGAAGTATTGAATGTTCAGGAGCATCCGAAAGAAGCGATGCCGGTTGAATGTCCGAATTGCCACCATATTTATGAAAAAAGGATCACCAACGGCTATTTCATGACTTTTGAAGATCGGGAACATGGAAAATATGAGGAAGAAGCGGGAGAGTAATCTCTCGTTTTTATTTTTGCAATGCGTGTCACATTCATGGCAGCATGAGTGAGCTGTGTCATCCCTCCAGCAATTTCTCTTGATCGAATTTATAAAAAGGACGGGAAATTAAACAGTTCGAGCTACAAGGAAATTCGATGGTTACTTTGATGGTAACGGTTGACTTCTTTTTTTTCGAACACTCTGTTATACTGGTTTTGCTAAGCTGTACTAATATAATAGATAAATGTTATAGCGGGAGGAAATTATGGCGACAAAACACGATCTGATTTTAGAACATATTGAGAGTCTGCCGGTGGGAGAACGAATCTCTGTCCGCAGCATTGCTAAAAATTTGCGCGTCAGCGAGGGAACAGCCTATCGTGCAATTAAAGATGCTGAAAATATCGGTTTGGTATCAACGATCCAACGTGTTGGGACGATCCGTATTGAACGGAAATTGAAAAAAAATATCGAACGCTTGACCTTTGGCGAGGTGGTTCGAATCATTGAGGGAGAAGTCTTAGGCGGCTCTAATGGTTTGGACAAGGATTTGAATAAGTTTGTCATTGGTGCGATGACAGAAGAAGCGATGCGCCGGTACATCACCCCAGGCTCGTTATTAATCATCGGAAACCGTGAAGGCGCTCAAAAGCTGGCTTTGCAGGACGGTGCAGCAGTCCTAATCACCGGTGGCTTTGATACGACACCTGAGATCGCCAAGCTTGCGGATGAACTAGCTTTGCCCGTTTTAAGCACGACCTATGATTCTTTTACTGTAGCAACGATGATCAATCGGGCGTTGAGTGATCAATTGATTAAAAAAGATATCATGCAGGTCAGCGATATCTACATGCCGCTTGAAAAGACCGTCTATTTGCAAGCAGGGGATACAATCGCGAACTATCATCGATTGTCTGATAAAACCGGACATTCACGTTTTCCAGTTGTAAATAAAAGTATGCGGGTTTTAGGAGTTGTGACAGCCAAGGACGTTTTAGGAAAAGCTGAAAATCTAATGATTGATCGAATCATGACGCGAGATCCGAATGTGGTGAAGCAGAGTATGAGTGTGGCTTCGGTCAGTCATCAAATGATTTGGGATGGACTTGAAATGATGCCGGTAGTAAAAGATGATCTTTCTTTAGTAGGAATGGTCAGCCGTCAAGATGTCATGAAGGCGATGCAGCTCGTTCAGCGTCAGCCGCAGATGTCTAATACGATCTCTGATCAAATCGTCGGTGATATCATTACAGTTGATACAGACCGAGAAGAGAATCAGTTAGAGAATCCCTACTTCAAATTTGAGGTCACCCCTCAAATGGTGAACAGTGTCGGGACGATTTCTTTTGGCGTATTGAGTGAGATTGTAGCGAATGTCGCCCAACGAAGTATTTTGCTAGATCAGCGACGCAATACCTTAATCGAGCAGATGAATCTGCATTATTTACGACTGATTCAATTAGAAAGCGAAATTGAGATTCATTCAAAAACATTAGAACTAGGCCGACGTTCAGCGAAGGTCGATTTGGAGGTTTTCATTGACAATGTGATTGTGGCTAAAGCAATCGTAGTCTGTCAAGTGATGGAACGTTCTTAGAAAGAGGAAGAGCATGACAATTACAGAAGAAATTTTACAAATGATTAAACAATATGATCGGATTATCATCCATCGTCATATGCGACCTGATCCAGATGCCCTTGGCTCCCAGTGCGGACTTGCGGAAATTTTACGTGGGTCTTTTCCAGAAAAGGATGTGTATCAGGTGGGCGGTCCAGTTGAAGGGTTGGCCTTTTTAGCTGAAATGGATGAGATATCTGATGATCTATATAACGGTGCTTTGGTAATCGTAACAGACACGGCCAATGCGCCGCGGATCAGTGATGACCGCTACAGGCTTGGTGATAAGCTGATCAAGATCGACCATCATCCGAATGATGACCCTTATGGAGACTTGCTGTGGGTCAATACACAAGCCAGCAGCTGTAGTGAGATGATTGCCGATTTTGCGTTTGCTGAGAATTTAACGGTGACCGAGAATGCAGCTCGTCTATTATATGGCGGAATTGTTGGGGATACAGGACGCTTTTTGTATCCAGCGACTACCTCTCATACGTTGCAGGTAGCGGCGAAATTATTGGATTTCGGCTTTGATGCAACGAGATTGAATCGTGAAATTGATCAAATCTCATTAGATGTGGCGAAGCTGTCAGGCTATCTTTATCAAAATCTGCAAATTGATGAAAATGGTGCCGGTTATGTCTTTTTGGATCAAGCGATTCTAAATAAGTATGGTATTAAGGATTCTGACACGGCAGCGCTTGTGCCGCTTCCAGGAACAATCGATGCTGTGTTGGCATGGGCAATCTTTGTGGAGCAGCCAGAAGGCTATTATCGAGTTCGGCTTCGCTCCAAAGGCCCGGTTATCAACGAATTAGCTAAACGTTATCATGGCGGGGGCCATCCCTTAGCCAGCGGGGCAAACGCGAAGGATCAGGCGATGTGCCAGGACATCTATCGTGAGATTCAAGTATTGTGCAAAAATTACAACAAAGATCGATTGATTTAAAAAAATCTAAAAATAGCTGTGAACAAAGGTTGTTTCATGATTGATACATTAATACTAGGCATGGAAAGAAACGTAAGGTGTATCCTTAGGCTTCTTTCCATGCCTTTTTGACTTGAGGAAAGTATAAAAATTTTTATATGAAAAATACTTTACGGCAGGTGCATCCACGTCCGGCTTCACGAACGAGCTTTTCTGCGTTAGCTGCGCATAAAGTTGCTGCTAACCTTCATTCCGGCAATCATCTCACTAAGACTGCTGGATTGGTGCTCAAAAGCTGAGCGTGTGCGTGAAGCCTTTCTTATTAAGTCACAGACGTACATCCAGCGTGAAGGTAGTTGAAAGAAAACAATCCAAGTCATTGTCAGATTTTGAGGTATAAAGCGGTAAAGCAAGACTAATTAACGAATATATATAAAGATTAGTTTGTATAAAGTTTTTAAAATTACTATATTTATTTATGAATAACCAAAAATCAGTTCAGGAAAGTTTTTAATGTATAAAATGTCATTCTTCAAATTCTTTAGAATTTTTAAAAAAAGATATTTGGGCTTTCTATTTACAATACTCTTTTTATTGTTATATTATTATGAGTGTTAAAAAATGAAAACGCTATAAATGTGGAGGGGTAGACAATGAATGTGGCAAAACTAGCTGAGAGACAGTTATTTCTAATGAAAGCTGAGAATTTGGAGAAACGAGTACGCGCCTACTATGCTCAAACACAGGATGTGGATTCCTTGATTGAGTACGGAGTCGCGATTCTTGTGCGGAGCTTTTTCTGTATGGGAAGCTTTGCGGAGCTGATCCAAGACTTGATTCAAGAGGTTTATTTTACAGTTGAACCAACTGCTGTTATGCGCCAATATTTGCCCTATTTTGAAGACTATTTCACCGAAAACGAATGGCAAACAATAGTAAATCGCCTATTTGGCAATCATACAACCTACCTTGCGCAAACGGAAGAGGCGCGTGTAAATAAAGGCTATTTAGAACAAACTGGGACACTCGATAATCGGATTGAGGGTCTTGTTTATCGTGTAGAAGCCGTTTTTGAAGATACTACTGGGAAAAAACACAAGTTGACGATTCGTGATACCGACTCCACTTTTAATGAAGCGCAAACGATTCAAGTGTTGAATATATTGACGACCTTGAGTATTTTTGACACAGCTGATGTGCGGAAATACGAAACCTATGTGAGTTATCAAACACCGGGAAAAATCATTGCGACATCTCATAATTCCCGTCAAAAAACCAAACCAACAGCGAAGGAACCAGAAACCATCGCTGCTGAACAACCCCCAGAAAAAGAAAAAACGGTAGCCACGACTAATAAAAAGCAGTCATCTGCATCAGTATCTACTTTGCCTAAAGAAGCGTCGAAGCAGACTGCTTCAAGTAACAACACTTCTCTAAAGAAAAATACTACCCTGAAGAAAAACCAATCAAGCCCTACGAGTCTGCCGAAAAATACCAACACGTCCGACAGTCCGTCGCCGAATCCTGAACTGAAGAAAAAAGCATCTGGGAATAAAGCCAATGAGCTGTTGGACCAACCAGATACGTCTTATAAACGTTTAGGCAAAAGTGAAGAACAGATTCAGAGCAATCGAGACGGTAGAAAGATGAAGAATAGAGTGAATAATGCGCTGAGGCGGAGTAAGAACCGGAAAAGGAACAAAAGGAAATAGCACGCTGTTTTGACGGTGTTGCTTTGTTTGTTGGTAGCGAAAGTTTATGAATCAGCGAGCTTTCTGGGTTGATGTCTTCTAATAATGTGGATTTTTTAGGAAAGACTTTTCAAGTTCCAGATTTTCCGCTAAACTAAATGTTTAGAGAAAATAAATTTATTGGAGGAAAAGTATGCCAAATTGTCCTATGTGTCAGTCAGAGTACACTTATGAAGATCGCGGCTTATTTGTTTGCCCAGAATGTGGTCACGAATGGTCTGAAAGCGAAGATGTGGAAGAGGGATTAGTCGTTAAAGATAGCAATGGCAATCCATTGCAAGACGGTGACAGTGTGACCGTTATTAAGGATTTGAAAGTCAAAGGTGCTTCTGGGGCCATCAAACAGGGAACGAAGGTTAAAAATATTCGTTTAGTTGAAGGCGATCACAACATTGATTGTAAAGTCGATGGCTTTGGACCCATGAAGCTGAAGTCTGAATTTGTTAAGAAGTTATAAGCTAGAGAGATTCTTAGAGCCGTTTTCATAAAAAATTCATGGCTTTCATGCTAAACTAAGCTTAGGAAACTGTTTATTTCAAACAGCACAATTATCTTTGATTAGAGGAGAATGTTTATGTATGGGTATGGAACATTTTATAATTTTCTAGATCCCACGTTTCTATTAGTTATCGCCGGACTGGTCATCTCTGGACTTGCTTCTGCTTATGTCAATTCGACGTTCCGCAAATACGATGAGTTTCGCAGCAGTAAGGGTGTTACAGGGACTCAAGCAGCTGAATACATTTTGCGCAGTCAAGGAATTACAGATGTCGGAGTCCAGCAAATTGCCGGAAATCTGACCGATAATTATAATAGCGGGAATAAACTGTTGAGCTTATCTGAAGCAACGGCACAATCGACGTCGGTGGCCGCTATTGGTGTGGCGGCGCATGAGTGCGGACATGCCGTGCAGGATGCCAAAAATTATTTTCCGTTGAAATTACGGGCAGCGATTGTACCTGTAGCCAACATCGGTTCGACGCTTTCTTTTCCATTGATTATGTTAGGTGTCATTATGAGCTGGAACCAAACATTGATTAATATCGGGATTTTGGCGTTTTCATTAGCGCTAATTTTTCAGCTTGTAACCTTGCCTGTCGAGTTTGATGCTTCAAGACGTGCATTGAGTATTTTGCGTGATGGAAATATGCTGGCAGAAGATGAACTGGCAGCCGCTCGAAAAGTTTTAATGGCAGCTGCGCTGACTTATGTCGCAGCAGCATTAGCAACATTTCTACAATTATTACGACTGGTATTGCTTTTTGGCAATCGGAGCCGCGATTAAGAACCGACGACTTGTCGGTTTTTATTTTTTTGTGTTCAAGCCTATGAAGCGTGCGCTTTCAATCACAAGTAGTTCTTATTACTGATATTTTTAAGAGTGTGGTATCATGAAATAAAGGAGCTGATACCATGAAAAGATCGACCAAAGTCAAAATCGGAGTAGGCGTCATTGTCGCAGCCAGCACTGCTACTGCTGTAGTCGCTTCTGGGAAGCTAATTGAAAAGGCTCGTCATGTTTCGAATCGCTGTAAAGTGAAGCGTTTTGTGAATGCTAAGTTTGACGGCAGTGAAACACTGCTAGCGATCGTTGATAAACTTTCAGATGAAGATTTAGATAACATCATGAGTATTTTAGACAAGATCAAGAGCGGAAAAAAGCGCGTATCGGTCTATGGTGATTCCATCAAAGATACGACCGAGGATTTGAAAGACCGATTGATGGATTTAGTAGACAAAGTAATGTAAGAAGATGTGCCAGTGATGGCGCATCTTTTTTTGCTGAAAAACTTATGCTAAAGTAAGTTGATCAGCAATCAAGAGAAGTTAAGTGAGGAAAGAAATGGAACGTGAAAGTCAGTTGACGGAAGAAGAGAAAATATATTTTATGGAAGAAGCGATCAAGGAAGCCAAGAAGGCTGAAGAAATCGCGGAGGTTCCGATTGGTGCGATCGTTGTCCATCAAGGAGAAATTATTGGTCGCGGCCATAATTTACGAGAGCACAGTCAGGATGCGACAAGTCATGCGGAAATGTTTGCTATTCGCGAGGCCTGCCGTCATTTGGGTAGCTGGCGATTGGAAGAGTGTCAGCTATTTGTTACGCTGGAGCCTTGTCCAATGTGCAGCGGCGGGATGATTTTGTCGCGGGTGGAAGAAGTTTATTTTGGAGCATATGATCCCAAGGGTGGTACAGCGGGAACGTTGATGAATTTATTAACAGATGAGCGTTTCAACCATCGCGCGTACGTTGAGGGCGGTATTTTGGAGGCGGAATGTGGAACGCTATTGACCAATTTTTTCCGCGCCATTCGAGCACGGAAAAAAAAGACTAGCCAAAACGAGTAGAGTTTGTTATACTATTTTTTGCCGAAAGGCAGGACAATGCCGGGCCTGTGAATTGTGTCAGGTCTGGAAGGAAGCAGCACTAAGTAGGATCCGGCATGTGTCTGATATAAACCGCGTAACAGCAAGCCTGAGAGCTTGCTTTTTTATTTGTCAAAAACCAAAAGGGGCAGAAAAGGGGCAAAACTCATTTGCCTTTAGCATTGAGCTTTTCAACAATACTAGCTTTTGTTTTCTTGGTTACATGAGTGTAGATTTTCATTGTTGTCTCCATGTCTGCATGACCTACGCGTTCCATGATTGCTTTTACTGGTATGTTTAATTCAGCAAGTAGGGAGATGTGAGAGTGTCTAAAAATATGACTAGACATTTTCTTTTTGATAGCATCTTTACCAAGTTTGTCATTCATAGCTTTTAGCGAATTGTTGAACGCATTGATTTGAATTGGTTTGCCAGTCTTGCCAACAAAGAGATAAGAAGTCTTTCCTTTGAATTTTAACTTGTTCTCTAAAATCAATTCGTCAATTATTTCTATTGCTCGATTTGATAGATCAATTTCACGATATGATGCTAATGTTTTTGGCATCTCTTTTTTTGCATTCTTGTAGCCGTCCGAATAATCTAGAGTACCAATCACTTTTATAGTTTTGCTATTCGGATCGTAATCATCGATTGTGAGGCTTATAGCTTCGCCTGCACGCAGTCCAGTTAAATACATGAACTCAGCTAACCTTCCGTGATGGACGCTCTGAAACGTGCTGTAATAGACGTTCAATAGCTTGTTGATTTCTTCTTCTTCTAAATACTTATCTTCCACTCTTTCATAAGTTTCTTTTGTTAAAGCTGGCTTTGGAACTTTCGTCCTACTAATAGGATTAATTTTGATCATTTCCATATCGACTGCATAATCAAGCGCCATTTTTAGCACACTTCTAAACTTTTTTTTGTATTCATAAGATTGAGTTAACCCGTTTAGGAAATCTTGATAAAACTTTGTATCTGTATTACGTACCACTGCTTCAGTGTTAATGTTCTTTCGTATGTATTTCAAAAGTTTCTCATAATTAACTTGTGATGATTGGCGAATAGAAACCTTATGCTGATTCCACCACGCATCTAATAGCTCGCCAAGTGTAATCTTGATTTGATTCTTTTCTTCGATCTTCTTATCAATTTTTTCTTGAAGTTCTATGTTTGCTTGCTTCTTAGCTTGATTAGATTTGCTGTTAAGTGTGATGGAAACTTTTCTGCTTTTTTCTGTGTATGGGTCAATGTATCGTTCAGAATATTTGTATTTCCCGTTCGGTAATTCTTCAATCCACATGTAAATTCAACTCCTTAAATGGAACGTATGTTCTTTTTTGGCGTTATTAAAGAAGCCCCTAAAGTGGGGCAGCTTTAGTACGAACCAACCCATGAAGCATTTGCAAAATAAACTTCATAATCAGTTGTATCGTTCATTATATCGAAATAAGCGATACCTGTAGCAGATTTTCCTGGTTGGATTGTTTCAGAATAAAAATCTCTTGAATTTAGTTCAGCTTTCATATTATTACCATCGTAGAAATCTAATTGATGCGACGTAACTTCAAAAGGCTTATCCCCTAAATTCGTCACTGTAAAAGTAACTTTAGCGAAGTATCCATTTTGAGGAATATAATAGTCCCCGTCACCCATATCTTTTTCCACCGAATCAATCTTTACATCCATCATATCTCCGGATTCGCTTTTTAAAGGCTGGCTTTGACCAATAGAGGCAGAGGTGGCAGTATTCGGACTAGAACTGTCACCACCGACGTATTCAGAATCTGGCTTGGGAGCGTTTTCGTCTGAAACTTGCTGCTTTGCCTTCTTAAATTCCGAGTCGAAATCGTAACTGCTTGTTCCAGAAATTGAAGATTCAGTTTCGCTAGAATTGCTATTCACTATTCCGCTAACAATGAATATTGAAGCAACAATAAACAATCCTAATATTACCCAAATAATTGGATTTTTAAATTCACTTTTATTCATTTTATTCCCTCCGATTAATATTTTCTTTTACTGGGATTAGCCATGTCCCATACAACTTTACCTTCTATATAAACTTCCTCAAGTTCATAAGGATTGGTAATCATGATCGAATGCTCTTTTTCATCATATGAATCGGGTTCTAAAACAACTCCCGTCTTAAGTCTGTAGAAGCGCTTAACAGTATATTCTGTTCCGTTGAGCCTAACAGCTGCTACATCACCATTACAAACCTGCTCATCAGGGTCTATGAGAATATATTGTCCGTCTGGGAATAGTTTGTTCATAGAATTGCCTGTAATTTCTAATAATTTCGAATTTGGATGTTTCAAACCTATATTCAACGGGATTTCTACATCCTCTGGTATCTCGTAGCTTTCAAGAGGACGTCCTGCTACTATTTTTCCAACAAGAGGACGAACCATTGTTTTACCAGTCATCGACATGAGCTCTTCTCCTATTAAAAAAGAGTAATCAAGGTCTAATGCTTTAGCGGCTGTTAAAATCTTGTTTTCTGGGAAAGGAATCTCGTGCGAGGCATATCTGGATATAGTAGAGCGATTAACACCTAATTTTTTTCCAAGTTCTTCTTGAGATATTTTTCTCGTTTTTCTGTATTTCTCGATTAAGTCAGCTATTTCACTGTTTTTTCTCAATTTTTATCACCTCTCGAAAACATGTTCGTATCAACGATCCTAGTATAACAAACGTGCGCATAACGCAACAAGCAAAATTATTTATTATTTTATGTTGCGTATACGCACGAATCTTGTTATGATTCATTATGTAACAGAGAGGAAGGTGAATATAATTGTTATTTGACTATAATTTGTTAAAAGAAGCTCGAAAGAATGAAGGGAAGACAAAAGCTGATGTTGCTGCATATTTAAACATTGGTAGAAGCTCATATTCTAGAAAAGAAGATGGACTAATTACTTTTGACGTACGAGAATTGGCTAAGGTAATGGATTTCTTAAATATCCCGAAATCTAGAAGAGGAGAATTTTTTTTACCTCAAAACGTGCATAAAAGAAACATTCGATAAGTAAAAACGTGCGTTAAAGAAACTTATCCACAGGCTGCAATAGAAAAATAAGAAATTGATGAGAAAAAATAAAATAACGGATTCACTTTGTGGATAAATAAAAGCTTAAATAATGTTGATTTGGCAGAAAACTAATTTAGTTAATTAAATAACGCAAAGGAGGATAAATAATGACTGAAAAAATCGCCTTGGCAGAAACCATCAAATTGCCTCAATTATCAATGCCAAAGGATGAAGCGATTAAGTATTTTGGATTTGAAGGACATGAATCTACATTCCAAAGACTGTTAGCAGAGTTCAAAGTACATCCAGATTACAAAAGCGGTTATCGAGCACCGACTTACAAAATTGTGCTGATAAATATTAATCTGTTTGATCAATTTTTGGATTGGAAGGACAAAAATAAATTTAAATAGAGGAGGCAACAGCATGAATGAAATTAGCGAGACTTTCGACTATTCAATAGTGGATGATAGGACTGCTAGTTTTCTCAAAGCAAAAGAACAAGAAATGAGAGCGATCGTTTTGAATGGAGCAGTTCAACTTGGAGATAAACTGATTGAAGCTCAGGAAAAGCTCGCAAAGTACAACAATGGAACGTTTGAAAAATGGTTCAAGTCTTTAGGGCTGAAAAAGACAACGGCATATAACTATATAAACCAAGCGCAATTCGTTCATCAAATGAACGAATCGGAACAAATCAATATTTTCCAAGAACTTCCAATGACTTTAAGAACAGAAGTTTCTAAACCTTCCGCTCAACCTGAAGCAGTCGAGTTAGTTCTATCTGGCGATATAAAAACCACAAAGGAATATCGAGAATTAGAAAAGCAGCTAAAAAAGAAAGATGAACAAATCGATAACCTTTCAGAAGTGATCAATGACATGAGTATTCAACAACCAAGAGTCATCGAAAAGGAAGTAGTTGTTGAAAAAATTCCGGATGATTACGAAAATTTGAAACAATCCTATTCAGAATTAGAAGAACGAAGTTCGCAACTTGAATCAAGTTATAGATATTTGTTAGCTGAACGAAAAGAAGTGGATGAGAAATCGTCTAAGTATGAACAACTATCAAAGGCAATCAACCAAGCTGAAGGCAAACTAAACGAAACTCAGCAACTTATTTCTAACTACAAGAATCTATCAGATGTATTAGAAAAATCGAATGAGTTCTTGTCAGAGGCAAGCATCTTAATCTATCAGGATTTGTCAGAGGTGATCAGGCGGGATGGACTTGCAAAAAGAGAACTAGACTTTCTAACCGAAAGGCTGGAGAAATTTTTATATGACTTAAAATCAATTAGCAAAAACAACATATTGGAAGGAGAGATTATCAATGAGTAATCAGCTATTAGAACTAGAGAAAACCCTAGAAAATCAATTAGTTTTGGTGAAAGAAATGCGCCTAATCAAGAGCGACGTTTCCAAGATGAAAGAGGAAATCACGAAGGATGTTCAAGAATTGCGAGATAGTATCACATTGAACCGTCACGAAGGAGCAGAAATTCAGTCAGCAGTTGGGAAGAAAGCATGGGATTTAGCAAAAGAATACTTCGATCATAAAGTGTCAGATGATTTGTTTTTGGCTAAAGTTGGACACTTCCGCGGAATCATCTACAAGCGATTAAAAGAAACTTTTAATGTACCGAGATACTATGATATTCGCCGTATTGATTTTACTAGGGCAAAACAAGTTATAGAAATCGTGTCATTAAGCAACTTAAAAGATTACCAATTACGATTAACAGCACGGCAAAAAGAAATAGCTTACTTGAATGCTGACGATGTTGAAGGATTAGAGATTGCTTAAGAGGAGAGAAAAAATGAAAACTGGAATTTTTGAAACAAAGTATTACACAGAAGAAGGTCAATTCACATGTAAATGGTTAATGATTTTTGGTAAGTGCCTATTTATTAAGCATAAAAAGGCAGCTTAAAGAGACCGCCTCATGGAAAAGTTATTTTGTATACGTTGTTTTATCACAGCTTGGGCACGGTGGTAGCGTGTCCGTACGATCATCAAGTCTTACTTTTTGACCGCAATTTTTACAAGTATACGTTCCTTTTCCTGGTTTTTCACCAGTAGTATAAGCCATAAATTTTCACCTCACTTTCCAAAATAATTATAGCACCACACGAATAATAAAATCGCTTTTTATAAGAAAGGAAGTACCACATGAAAAATAAAAAAATTGCACTAGGAGTTACCGCTGCATTGTTTCTAGGTTCAACTGTAGGATTCGCCGCAGGCGCTGGGTTCTTCGATAACGCAACAACTGTTGAACAGAATATCTACAAACTGGCTAACATTGCTACGCAGAACAAGCAGAAGGCAGCAGATGTTCAAAGTAAACTTGATCAAACGACTGGGCAGCAAAAGAACCTGCAAGATCAACTAGACAGTTTGAAACAGCAATTGGCAAACAAACAAAACGAGGTCAATGCGAAGCAATCTGAAATCGAAGCCAAACAACGTGAAGTCGAATCTAAGCAACAAGAAGTCACGCAGAAACAGCAAGAGGCTGATAAGCTGCGTAACGAACTATCTAGCGCTCAAAATGATTCAGCACAAAAAGACGTACGCATGGCGGAGTTAGCAAATTTGAGCCAACAAAAAGTAAACGAGTTGGGCCAGTAGGAGGATTAATGATGAAACGACTAAATTTTCAAACGATCCTGCTATCGATGATCGCAATTCCAGTTTTCACGTTAGTCAATATTTGGCTGGCCTACGGCTACATTCTACTTTTCTTTTTGGTGATCGGATGGGAAAAGAAAAAGCCAACCGAGGAGGCTGACTAGATGAGGACCGTATTTGTAATAGTATCTTCGTTCTTTACTATTAGTAGCTTATGGTTACTTATTTCGTGGATTCAAATAATAAAGGCACAAAAAGAATTAGAGCTGCAAGATGTAATGATCATGGTTTTAGCAGTTATTGCCGTAGGTTTGAGTGTTACTTTTCTTCTAGTGAGCCTATTCCATAGGGAGGATTAAATCCAAGTTCTTGAAATGTTTTCTCATAGTCGTTATACGGAGCTAATTTGCCACTTGGATATCTAACCCATTGTGTATTTTTATAGTCTGTAAAAAACATAAAAGGAATTGCGTGAGTTCCGCCAGCAGCGACACCAGGACTTTCCATTGTGATTTGATAACTTCCTGGAGGCAAGACGTCAATATAGGTTGCATAACTTTGAGCATCTTTTCCAATTGCAAATTTCAAATACTCATTCAGTTTTCCGTTACGGTTTTGTGAGCTTGCCAAAAAAACGAACACATTATAAACAGGCGTATTATCAGCGTTATTCAAATTAACTTTTTGAGTATTGCCACCAAATTCTGTGCTCCAAGTAGATATGAATTTGGCTTGTTCAATTTTTTCAGCTTTGTTCTTTTCGTCATTAAGCTTTTTGATTTGTTGAGAGTTAATAATAATGTTCCACACTGTAAAAATTGCCACAAGCATAGCAACAACTTTAGAAATATTATCCAAAGTAAAAAAAGAATTTTTATCCAAAAAAAGCACCACCAGTTTTTAAACCATTATATCAAATTGAAAGGGGAGAAAAGGACATGAGTAGAAAAGAAGCATTACAAATTGGCAGAATTATCGCTGATCGTTGGTGGCATCATAACGAGTCAACGATTCTAGCAAAACAGAACATCGAGCGAAGAAAAGCTTGGGAACAAAAAAAGCTCACTACGCCGGCAAGCAATTAGTGAGTAAATGAAATTCGATTTGAGGTGATTATATCATGCTATCAGAAAAAGAAAAAGTGGCTTTGGACAAAAATATAACCGCAGTTCCTGAACCACTTGAAATTGAACCAGAGACACGAAAGAACGCTTTTGGTGAATCAGTTGAGTTTTATCAAGATGACACAGGAGCGCCGATATATGACACGGATACAATTTATCATTTATCGATTGAGACAGAGACATGTACAAAAATATTTTGGGTGCTATTCGAGCGTGCCCAAGAGTTGCTAGACGAATTTGAAGTAGAACTTGTAACAGCCAAACTTTCAAAACACGGTGATGGCAAAACTTTTAAAAAAGAAATGGAGGAATTATACAGTGAATGAAGAAAAAGAAATTAGTTTCCACGAGAAATATTGTCAGCTCGTAATGAAACTGAATACGCCAAAAGACGTTAAGAATAACTTTGCAGGTTTCGATTACCGAACAGCAGAAGGAATTTTAAAGGCAGTCAAATTAGTATGCATCGATCTTGAACTTAAAAATATTGTCGTCATAACTACTGAAGAAGTCGAGTTTAAAGAAGGACGGTTCTACAAACGTGTGACTGCAACTATTACTGACGGAATAAATAAATACACGTCAACATTTAGCGCACGAGAGCCTGAAAGCAAACCTAAAATGGACGAATCTCAAGTAAGTGGCTCGGCTTCTACTTATGGTAGAAAATACGCTTTACAAAACTTACTGATGATTTCTGATGACGTAGATCCTGATTCGCTAGATAACAGCAAAGAAGGTCTTCCTAATCCGAAAAAAGCAACTAAAACACAACTAGAGGCTTTGAAGAAACACTCTAATGAAATAGCGCAACTAGCCAAGCTTGAAGGAATAGCTTTCTTTGAGCAAATCACAGAAAAGAAGTTTGGACAGTCAGTAGATATAAACAAAATTAATACTGAACAGCTTACAACGTTGAATAGATATTTAAATGAACTGGAGAAATACTACAAAGGCAAGAAGTGATGTAAATGAACAACCTTTCGTATCTGACAAAAATAACGAAAATTACTGGAAATAAAATTATTTTGGAACTCAAAGAAGAGCTGAATATTGAACGCCTCAAAACGATTTTCAGCGGATTTGACGGTGAACGACAAGCGGAACTGTTCATTAAAGATCCACGTGGGTTTACACCGCAACAGAGACGCTTTGTGTTCGCTTTAATGCAAGATATATACATTTACACTGGCGAACCGCTAGAAAGCCTTAAAGACGTGTTTTATTGGCAATTTAGGTACTTCACAGGTAAAGACATTAGCCTATCTAATGAATCTGAAAACTCAGTGGATGAAATAGCGACGCTTGCGGAACTCATCTTAGACTTCATTTTTGAGAATGATATCCCATTCAGAGAGGGGTATGAAATAGCTCCTCAGAATCAAGAGTATTACTTCTACAAATGTGTCATGGCCCGTAAATGTTGCATCTGTGGCAAGCCTGCGGATATTTGCCATATAGAAACTGTCGGAGTCGGTCGGAATCGTAGGAAGATTGATCATACGAAACATACTTTTTACGCTGGGTGTCGAAAGCACCACAGTGAAGAGCATCAAATCGGGACACAAAACTTTTTAAATAAATATCAAATTATCCCAACCAAGTTAAACGCAGAATCAGTGAAGCAGTTGGGAATATAGGAGGAACTGTACATGCCAAAAAAGAATAAAGAAATAAAGAATTTGCATCGTCACTTAAAAAGAGCAGCTTCGTCGTTTGATTCAAGACCCATACTAAAAGCTGTGCATTATGATGCTGACGGGAGTATTAGTGTTACTGATTCTCATCGATTATTAAGGATCGCAGACTTTCACAATCATAAGGAAGAATTCAATCAAGATTTGTCAACGATGATGCTATTAGATGGGAATTATCCAGATACGAGCCGATTAATTCCTAAAAAGTTTAGTACTGAAATTACCATCAGTTTGTCCGTTTTGATCAGAATCATGAAGGCTTTAGGAACTAGCTCTGAGGAATGTGTTCATTGGAAACTTTTAGAACATAAAATCATTTTTAGCAATCAATCTGACAAATTTAACTATGGAGAACCGATAGAAATATCAGCGAATGCAAATATCGAAGGAGATTTGTTTGATATTTCGTTCAAGGCAAGATACGTCAAAGAATGCTGCGAATTTTTCATGGATGCTAAAGAAAGATATGCGTTTGATGACGTGACAATCAAAATGTTTAGTCCTGTAAGACCGGTTATTTTCACTATTGATGAATCTAAATATATCTATTTAGTGACACCCGTGAGGACTAACTAAACGAGGAGGGATAAAGTGGCTGACGTAAAAACACAGATCTTTCGTCGTTCAAAAACAAATAACTACTCAATTATTCACAACGAAATACTCAGAAGATCTGATATCAGTTGGAAGGCTAAAGGAATTATGTGTTACGTCCTAAGCCTTCCTGATGATTGGGTAATTTATTTGGAAGAACTGATCGAGCATGCAACGGATAAAAAGGCAAGCTTTCGTAGTGGATGGAACGAACTAATAGAAAAAGGATATGTTAGTAGATTTCCTATCAGAAATGAAGCAGGAAAAATAGTAGAATGGCGGACTGAAATACGTGAAAACGTTGATACGAAAACATTCTCACCACTTACCGATTTTCAAGAAGTAGAAAACCAAGAAGTAGAAAACCAAGAAGTAGAAAATCGGAAGCTACTAAGTACTTATTCTTTTACTAATAACTTATCTATACAAAGTACTAAAGAATATATAGATCGATTTGAATCACTTTGGGAAAGATACCCGAAAAAGACACAAAAGAAAAAAGCGGTAGAGCAGTTTAAGAAGAAAATCAAGAGTGAATCTGAATTAACTGAATTTGAGAAAGGTTATTTCGACTATTTGAAATATATCGAGATCACTGATTGGTATCATCCGCAAGAATTATTTAGATGGATACGAGATGAACGGTATAAGGATGAGTACGATCTGGCACCGAAAGTTAGTAAGGGTAACTACAGAAACAACAAGCATCGGATTGAAGAGATGCCAAGTCACATTAACACCCAGCCGAATAAAAAAGAGCCTGACATTGACTGGGTAGCAGAGGCAGAACGTTCTCTCGCTGAAAGAGGTGCAGAGAGTGAATGACTTTGAGTTGCTAAAAACACTACACAATAAGTTGCCTCAGGATTACAAAGAGATACAGATACCTTATTTAACAAGGTATAGCCAACATATCGTAAAAGGGGGAAATGTCTCTGACGATCGAGCCAAACAATTGTTTAAACAATACTGGGTAGGCTATTTCATCTATCATTACCAACAAAAAAATAAGGAATATGATTTTTGGATTCTAAATGGTCAATCATATGAAACACAACTTGATTTTGCGAAAAAGATGTACGAAAAAGTATTTGGACATGTACCCAAAATGAAGGAGAGAAAATGACTAGGTATACATTGCATTTAGAACCAAAGCCGCAATCTCGGCCACGCTTTGGAAGAAATGGCACCTATGAAGATAAGGTCATGAAGCAGTGGAAGCGCAACTGCGAGAGTCAGCTTAGGTTGATGAACCCTAAAATTATCGAGAAGGGCGCTATATTTGTTTCTATGGCATTTTACATCTATCCACCTAAACGGATAGCCGAGGTGAAAAAGAAACGCTTAGAACTCGAATCAGAGGAGATTTATGTTGATAAGCGACCAGACATAGATAACTATATTAAAGCTGTTTTGGACTGTAGCAATGAAATACTCTTCAAAGATGATGGGCAGGTAGCTGCACTATCGTCACAAAAACTCTATTCGTTAAATCCGCGAATAGAAATTGAAATTACAAGCTTGGAGGAAAACAAATGATCAACAATGTGGTTCTAGTCGGGCGGTTAACAAAAGACCCTGACCTACGATATACGGCAAGTGGCACCGGGGTTGCTACATTCACTCTTGCAGTGAACAGAAACTTTACCAATCAAGATGGTAACAGAGATGCAGACTTTATTAACTGCGTAATTTGGCGGAAGTCAGCAGAGACGTTAGCCAATTATGCTAAAAAAGGAACGCTGTTAGGTGTGATTGGCCGCATTCAAACAAGAAGCTATGAAAATCAGCAAGGACAACGTGTCTATGTAACCGAAGTAGTTGCTGAGAACTTCCAATTGCTTGAATCACGTAGTACTAATGAGAATCGGCAAGAGAATAAGAGGCCAAAGAGTACCGATACAACAAATGCAAGTTCTGATCCTTTTAGTGGTTCATCGATTGACATCGGCGACGATGACTTGCCGTTTTAGGAGGGGTTAAATGAGTAGACGTAAAACACCAGAACAACAAGCGGCGTGGAGCGAATTGTTATTATTGATCAATGATCCAGAGTGGTATTTAGACAGGGAAAAAAGTGATAGGCATAAAACGCTTATGAAAATCATATTAGCGGATGACAAAGACGACTCCTCAAAATCGAAAAAAGAAAAATATCAGGACTATTTGAACAAACGTCCAGGGATGGAGAAGAAAATAGTTGAAATGATTAGACAGGGAAAAACAATAGCTCAGATCCATGAGGTATACACGATTGATCGTAAGATATTTGCTTATGTGAGGCACAAACACCAGTTACCAAAATTTAGAAAGCTAGTGGTTCCTACTGCCGAAGAATTGGAAAAGTCATACAAAAGCGGCGGTTGGAAGAAAGCGAGTCGAGATTTTGGTGCGTCCCAAGGAACGATTTATCAATGGATGCGGAAATACGGAATTGAAAGAAACTATGTGATAAACGAAATGGAGGATTAGCATGCATATAGCAAATATCTACGGTGAGTCTATCGTGGGTGAAGAAATCGAATATCTAGATCAACCCTACAAAAACATAATTATCGTGGAGGATTCTAACGGTGACAAACACGTGGTTCACAAAGACACGATCGATAGGAATCGTAAGCGAAAACCAAGCCGTGCAGGAGTGAGGTTTGACCTTCTAGGTTGTCAGGCGCATGGAAGAAAAGGGACGTTGAGAAAGTGGCGGAGGATTGGTTAGGACATAAGAAAAAACTCCGCAAACTGGAGCTATCACGTAGAAATAAGGAGGAAATATTTTGTTTAAAAAACAGAATGGTAAACGCCGTTGGCGAAAAATATTATGGCTCGAAGGTAAACATCAACGTAAAGACATTCGTTGGTATGCTGAGTTTGATCGAGAAATTCGTGAAGATTTCCATTTAACATATCCAGATCGAGTATGGAGACATAACGTAGATTGGCGTCAAAATAGTATCAATGAAATGAACAATTGGCGGTTATTCGTTGACAAGCTTTAAAAAAAGAAACCCAAGCGAAGGAAACAGCCCATGTTTGGGGCTATTACAGAGAAAAGGGAGGGAAGGCTTTGCTTCAAATATTAGAACTTTTTGGAGGGATAGGAAGCCCTCGAATCGCTCTTAGAAATATGGGAGTACCAACTAAATCAATTGATTATGTTGAAATCGATCAAAAGGCAGTCGATAGTTACAATGCTATTTTTGCAAATGATCTTGAGAATAGAGTTCAATCAGTAGTTAATTGGAATTTAAAGCCTGATATCCTCATACATGGCAGTCCGTGTCAAGATATTTCTATTGCAGGGCATCAAAAAGGAGCTGACGAAGGGTCTGAAACCAGATCAAGTCTAATGTGGGAAACCCTACGAATCATTCGAGACATGGGGATGTGGCGTCCACGAGTAGTGATCTGGGAAAACGTTAAGGCAGTAACTGAAAAGCGCATGAGAAAAAATTTCAACCGATACCTGGATGAAATGGAAAAGCTGGGATATTCCAACTCCTTTGAATTACTGGATGCAAGAGATTTCGGAATACCTCAAGCAAGGCAAAGAGTTTTCACAATTTCGATGTTAGATCAGCCAATATTCAATTTTAGTATTTTAAATCGGACACCAATGCGAGATATACGAGAGTTCCTTGTAGAGAATGATGAAGTGAGTTGTGTTTACGATGTCACACAACCTAGTGTCTTATCAGTGATAGGGAAGACTGGAATAAAACGAGCAACGGTGATCAAAGATTTTGCATACACTATTACTACGCGACAAGATCGAACACCAGCACAAATAATTGATTGCGGGGCTGGGCGCTTCCGTTATCTAACTGAATTAGAGTGCTGGAGGCTTCAAGGTTATTCAGACGCTGACTATTTTGCGGCAGCATCAACAGTCGAAAGAAATGGGCGTTTTAGAATGCCAATGTACAAACAAGCTGGTAATAGCATACCGGTAAATATTTTTGAAAGTATTTTTGAAATACTACTTTAACGGAGGAAACAAAGGAGGAAAAGTAATGAAGATTGTATTAAATAAATGTTTTGGTGGCTTTGGGTTGAGCCATGAAGCAAAAATGGAAATTTTTAAAAGAAAAAATATTGAAGTATTCCCATACATCAATAACTTTAGCTATGACTCAGATGATGAATACACGAGACACACAGGCCAAAAGCTAGGTTCGATGGATTTTATCTACTATTTCAAAAAAGACCCGAAAATCGACAAAGTTACAGGAATTTATAGCGAAATTGACCGACTGTACGGAATTGCTGATGATTCCAGTTTTTCAAGTGATTCAAACAGAGGTGATAAGGACCTCGTTGCTGTTGTCGAAAAACTAGGAAGTGAGGCCAGTGGACCACATGCAAGTCTTAAAGTCGTTGATATACCCGATGGGGCTGAGTGGGAAATAAGTGATTATGACGGCATTGAAACTGCACATTATGGTTTTCAAACAGGTAGTATTTAGTCCACTAATGACCACTTTAGAGGAGGAATTAAGTTGGGGCTATCACGTAGGAAAAGAAGGGAATTAAAACAATGGATAAACGAGTTTTAGTATTGGCGCGGAAGTATATGGACGAGGACGATTTTCACGAACTTTACATGTACGAAGATATTTCAAAACCTAAGCAAATAAAAGATTTAGATACTGATGAGGTTTCTTTAGTCTTCAAATCAAAAGGTGAAGACTTTGTTGATGAATTAGATGATATTGAATGGTATCGGATTGTTCCATCAAACAGTCACATGGCTAATTATGTACGGAAAAACGAACGTTACGATTGCACATGGGATGATGACGGCGAATTGGAAGATGATTAGTAAAGTTCCGCAATCGGAGGAAATCAAGGAGGTAGGATTTTGAAAAAATATCCTAGATTAGACAAATACTACGATGAATTAATCAAAATGGAAGATGAAGAACCAGAACGATTCTATGATCAGCGTTCGTATTCTTTGATGTGCACGTTGGAATGTATTTCTAACTACGAGTTTATTAAGGACTTTTGTTTAAAGAATAATTTCAAAAGCGTGTTTGATATTGGTTGCTGTTTCGGTTATCAATCAGAGGTTTTTTATGAATCGGGTATTCAATATCGAGGATTGGACGACACTATATCTAAATACCTTTGGAATAGCGAACTATATGAGTATCAAGTAGGACGTTTTCCTTGTGACGTTAAATCGAGAAAAGGCGAGTTAGGCATTTCCGTTTTATGTTTAGGTTGGAATTGCTATTTGTATGAAGATGCAAAAACTTTGGATGAACAATTTGAATCCTTGGTTAATCAATTTGAGTATTCGTTGATTTATATGCAGCAGAATTTGGTTCCTTTGATCTCAAGACATTTCTCAAAAGTTGAACACTTGGAAGACAATTTTTATTTTTTTAAAAGGTAAGCTAACGACCACAATCAAGGAGGTTTTGTAATTTGAAAATATTAGATGCCTGTTGTGGATCAAAATTATTTTGGTTCGACAAAGACAACAGCTTTGCAACATATATGGATATTCGAGAAGAGTCTTACGAAATTTTCGGTAAGAAAGTGAATGTAAAACCGGACGTTGTTGCCGATTTTCGAAATATGCCATTTCAAGATAACACCTATGATCTGGTTGTTTTTGATCCCCCACATTTAAAATGGGCTGGTCAAAGATCAATTATGAAAGCCCAGTATGGACAACTTGATAAAGACAACTGGCCAGATGACATTAAACAAGGTGTGCGGGAATGTATGCGTGTCTTAAAACCTACCGGTAGCTTAATTTTCAAGTGGAATGAGAACCAGGTAAAACTAAAAGAAGTTCTTAAAGCGATTGAACCGTTCAGTCCACTTTTCGGAAATAGGCGATCACAAACACACTGGCTGGTTTTTATGAAGGAGGACGGCGAATGAATATAGAACATACAGCGTTATACGCTGCATCGGTTTGATGAAGCGATTATTTGGAATGACTAACGCTGCCATATAGCGAAGTCTTTGTAATGCCAAAAACGGAGATGTTAATGGCTGAGTTTGATGTTAAGAAGTTCATCTAACTCAGCCTATCAAGTAAGAATCTATGTGATCATTAATCAAGTTTTTGATCACATAGAAAATCAGGAGGTATGAAATGAATAAACAAAAGTTGATCGAAGGAATTAAAAAAGAAAAATATGATTTTTCAAAACCTGAAACGTCACTCGACAGTTCGGATTATAAGGAAGGATACAATGATGCCTCCGATGACATTCTAGATATTATCAAGCAACTAGATGAACCGCAGAAAGTCAAAGTGCCAGCGTTCGTAGCAGAGAAAATGAAGCGTTACAAATCTGCTTTGTGGATGTTGTCTAGTGAATATTTTGATACTTCATCAGAAGTAGATAGTGACGAGTTGGCCAATTGGATTGATCAAAATAGTGAAACGTTCTTCCGCGCTTGGTTAGACGGCTACGAGGTCGAGGAAGAGCCGAAATTTGTTGTAAAACAAAAAGATGGTTTCTATATCGAAGGTTTAGCGAAGATCGAAGGTAAAACGTATGCTAAAACATTCGATAGTGAAGCTGAAGCATATAAATGGGCGGAGTTATGTTCTGGCATGATCGAGAAAGTGTAGGTGTGAGAATGAGTTTAATCTATAACAATGATAAACCGATAGGAAAATGTGAATCGTATTCGATTGATAAAGTACCTGGCACAACTCCTTTCGTAATGTTAACCAATTATGAGCCTTTGCGATCGGGACTCAACGAAAACCAGCAGGTCGTGTTGGAGTGGTTAGAAGCTTATGCAGATAAGGATAGTGGTGATTGGCCTATGCAAACTATTTTTTATATGTGGGATTGTATTAGAAGCGATAGGTTGGGCGGAGAGGAATTGTCAGCTCTCAGAAAATTGACTAGGATCGAACAATTTGAAGTCCTAGCAGCCTTCGCGGAATGGGGAATGAAAGAGGTGGCGGAATGAAAATCAGTCTTCAAACAATGCATTCATTAGCAATTTCATTGGCTCCCAGTTTTCCCTATTCTGTAGAACAAATCTTTCGTGAGGCTACAAAGCTCAAATCTAAGTTTGAAACTATTGAGGATTTAGAACCAGCATTAAAAAGACGCTTAGAAAAAAGAATGAGGTATGGATATTAGATCCGGTAACCGAAGCAATAACGTAACTTTTGAAAGGATGATTCGAGTGAAAACATATACTCAAGAAGAGTTTAAAAAAATGGAAGCATTAAAAAGGGAGTTTGAAGAAACAGGAGAAGGCGAGTTATTCACA